>Ga0209828_1002461_pt1 | contig 15335 bp, 11 predicted proteins | sample MaitaG_FD_187429 | JGI IMG/M metagenome (GOLD analysis project Ga0209828, IMG submission 187429) | Marine algal microbial communities from Maine, USA - Maine_Asex2 metaG (SPAdes) (version 2) | ecosystem: Host-associated > Algae > Red algae > Unclassified | place: Maine, USA | collected 2015-01-05 | reverse complement strand
CCGAATCCTTGTTCGATCAAGGCTTGTGCCTGCCCTCCGGAACCGCTTTAACCGAGGCGGACGTTCAGCGCATTATTGGTTGCGTGCGCGCGACAATTCGATAGCCTCCGGCTTTCGCGACCATCTGCTTAGTATCTTATGTTAGAGACCTTACCACCGTGGTTGAACCGCTTAGAGGTTCGCAGAGCCATTGTATTCTCATGGCACGTCGTCGGGGTGGTGCTGAGTTATCTTTTCGCGTTTTTGCTGCGCTTCGAATTCGCCCTCGAACCGGATAACTGGCAGTCGTTCAGGGAGTATCTACCGGTGGCGGTGATGATCTACTTTGGCGTGTTCGTCGCCTTCCGGCTGTACTCCGGGGTGTGGACCTATTTCTCCTTTCAAGAGAGCTTGAAGGTGTTCCCGGCGTTATTCATCGGTACCGGTTTGTTCATCGCGGTCTCGTCCGTTCTACGGATGTTTTCGGGAACGAGTTTCCCGCGTTCGGTGTATGCGTTGACGCTTTTGCTGTTGCTCTCGTGGGAGTTTGGCGGACGCTTTCTGATCCGCTGGTTGCGCCAAAGTAGTGACCAGCGGGACCGTGAAGAGCAAGAGCACCGATGTTTGTTGGTCGGTGACACGTCGGATGTTTCGCAAGTCTTGCGTGGGGCTCGGACCTCGATGCAGGAGGTCGGCAAAATCGTCGGTATTCTCAATGACGATCTCGGACGCCGCGGACTGTCGATCGACGGCGTCAACATTATTGGATCGCCGGAGGAGGCGGGTAAGTTGGCCAAAAGCCTGGACGTCACCAAGATGCTGATTCTGCCGCCGTACAACGCGCCTCGGGCGATGAGTCAGATTGTTGATCGGGTGGCGGAGTCCGGGGCGGCTTGTGCGATGCAGGTGATCCCGTCCTTTCAGGATCTGGCCAGTGGTCGGGTCAACATTTCGATTCGTGATGTGGAAATCGAGGACTTGCTCGACCGCGAACCGGCGGCCTTCGACCGGACGATTCTCGATAGCTTTATCCGGGACAAGGCCGTGTTGATCACGGGGGCAGGGGGTAGCATTGGTTCGGAAATTTGTCGGCAAGTGTGTACTCATGGTCCGACTTGCGTGGTCCTGTTCGAACAGAGCGAGTTTGCCTTGTTCGAGATCGAACGCGAGTTGCGTAAACAGCATAAGGAGTTGCCGATCATCGCTTACGCGGGGGATATTCGACGCGAGTGCGATGTGCGGCATGCGATTCAGAAAGCAGGGGGGATCGGCATCATCTACCATGCGGCGGCGTACAAACATGTGCATCTGATGGAGAAGAATGTGCCGTCCTGCTTTGACAACAATGTGCTGGGTTCGGTGACATTGGCTGAGGTTGCCGAAGCCGAGGGCGTTCAGGATTTGATTATGATCTCCAGCGACAAGGCGGTTCGGCCAACCTCCGTCATGGGCGCCAGCAAGCGGATCGCTGAACGCTGTGTGTTAGAAGCTTCCACGCCGAAGATGACCCGTAAGGCGGTTCGTTTTGGTAATGTTCTGGGGAGTTCGGGCAGCGTGGTTCCCTTGTTCAAAGAACAGATTCGCAATGGGGGGCCGGTGACGGTCACGACCGCCGACACGCGCCGCTATTTCATGACCATTCCCGAGGCGGTCGAACTGGTGCTCATGGCTAGTGCGGTGGGTCGTGACCGCGATGTCATGGTGCTCGAAATGGGCGACCCGGTGAAGATTGTCGACTTGGCGCGTCGCTTGATCCGCCTGTCGGGTTTCGTTCCCGAAGAGGATATCCCGATTACTTTTATCGGTCTACGCCCCGGCGAAAAAGAGTATGAGGAGCTTCTGACCGAGGACGAGAACGTGGTAAAAACCGCGCACGACAAAATTTGGGTGCTGGCCAAAGACGAGGACGCGGAAACGCTGCCGCGGATCAAGGTGGAGGAGGTCGAGCGTTTGGTTCGTTCGAAAAACCGCGACGGTTTGCTGATGATGACCATGGCGTCAATCAAGGAACATCGCCTGCAACAGCTCTCCAGTTCCTCCGGTACTCTTAATCCCTCCAATCCCTCCAATGTCTCAACATCGGTGAATCAACAGGCTTGATTCGCCTTCAATCCTGTACTTTCTCTGTGCGGATGAACGAAAACACCTTCGAGCAACATTACGATGTTCAAACGGAAGACCGCTCCGCCTTGCTCGGCCAACGCGGTTGCGTTGTCTGGTTCTCAGGATTGTCCGGGGCAGGAAAATCCACCTTGGCCAACGCCTTGGAAAATTATTTGCTGTCCCAGAAACGCCTGAGTTTTGTGCTCGATGGCGATAATGTCCGCCGCGGTCTGTGTGCGGATTTGGATTTTTCCCAAGAGGGCCGGGTGGAGAATCTGCGCCGGGTGGCGCAGGTCGCAAAACTCTTCGCCGACGCCGGGACCGTTTGCCTCTCGGCTTTTATCAGCCCGTTGATTGCCTCTCGCCAGCTCGCTCGTTCGATCATTGGCGAAGACCGGTTCATGGAAATCTATGTCTCCACCAGCCTCGCTGTCTGTGAACAACGCGACACTAAAGGACTGTATAAGAAGGCGCGCGCCGGCGAGGTGAAAAATTTCACCGGGATTAGTTCGCCGTTCGAAGCGCCGCTCAACCCGGACATCGCCGTCGATACCGAACAGACCTCGGTCGCGGAAGCCGTCACGCAGATTGCCGGTCTGTTGGAATCGCGTTCGATTTTTGATGTCTGATCTTAGCAGGCTATTGAAAAACTCGGATCGAAGAAAAACGGATTCATTTCGCCCCCGGCATTGTCGCCGAAGAGCTCAAATATACCGATATTCTCACTCATCGGCTCCGCGCTGGGAACAAAATGCTCTCCGTTTTTCAAGCGAAGCAATTTTTCAACAGCCTGCTCGCGCATTAGCGCTTTGCACCGTCGCGCCGCTCCGCTAACACCTGCGGATGAGCGAATTTAAGACGTCCATTTTATGCATCGGTGCCGGCTATGTCGGCGGCCCCACCATGGCGGTGATCGCCAAGAACTGCCCGGACATCAAAGTCACCGTTTCGGATATCAACCAGACGCGGATCGACGCGTGGAACTCGGACGAGCTGCCCATCTACGAACCCGGCCTCGACGAGGTGGTGCGTGAAGCGCGCGGACGCAACCTGTTTTTCACCACCGACATTGATGGCGAAATTCCGAAGTCCGATATCATTTTCGTCAGCGTCAACACCCCGACCAAAACCTTCGGACGCGGCGCTGGTAAAGCGGCCGACCTGCAGTTTTGGGAAAAGGTGGCTCGGAACATCAAAGACCACGCGGTGAAGGATACCATCGTGGTCGAGAAGAGCACCTTGCCGGTTCGCACCGCCGAGGCGATCAGCCGGATCTTGCATTCCGGTCCTAGTGACGTGCATTTTGAAGTGCTGTCCAATCCCGAATTTCTCGCCGAAGGCACCGCCGTTCACGATCTGGAAAACCCTGACCGCGTTCTGATTGGTGGCGGCGAGGACGAACGCGGTCAAGCCGCCATCCAAGCCCTGGTCGAGGTGTACGCCGCTTGGGTTCCGCGCGAGCAGATCCTGACCACCAACGTCTGGTCCGCCGAACTATCCAAGCTCACTGCGAACGCGTTTCTCGCCCAGCGCATCTCCAGCATCAACGCCATTTCTGCGCTCTGCGAAGCGACCGAGGCGGATGTCGACGAGGTGGCGCGGGCGATCGGTTCGGACTCGCGCATCGGCCCAAAGTTTCTGCGGTCGAGCGTCGGCTTCGGTGGTAGCTGCTTTAAAAAAGATATCTTAAACCTCGTCTACCTCTGCGAACACTACGGGCTCGACGAGGTCGCCGCCTACTGGGAGCAAGTGGTGCACATGAACGAATACCAGATGAGCCGCTTTGTTGAAAAAGTGGTCACCGGTTCGTTTAACACCATCGTCGGCAAACGCCTGGCCCTGTTCGGCTTCGCGTTCAAGGCGAACACCGGCGACACCCGCGAGAGTCCGGCGATCACGGTGACCCGCCGTCTGCTCAACGAACGCGCGTCCGTGGTGATTACCGATCCGAAGGCGATTCCCGAGGCCAAGCACGATCTCGCGGACGTGATCGACCAGGTGGAGTTCTGCGAGGATCCCTACGAGGCCGCGAACGGCGCGCATGCGATTTGCGTGATGACCGAGTGGGACCTGTACAAGGATCTCGATTACCAACGGATCTTCGACAGCATGATGAAGCCGGCGTCCATTTACGACGGCCGCAACATTCTCGATCACGCCGCCTTGGCCGAGATCGGGTTCAATGTGTATCCGATCGGCAAGCGTGCTTTGGTGAATAGTTGAAGTTTGTAAGCTTACAAGATGGAAGTTTCACGTTTCATCTTCGAACACCATTGCTCAACTCCAGTGCTGTTTGATGTATCGGACCAGTTCTGGTCCTTCGAATATCCGAGTTGTGTTTCCTACACGCGCGTAAAACACCTGAGGGCCTTTTGTCGTCTTAGCAAAGACCTCACTCGGCGATGCCCTGACATCGATCAGGCATGTCGCCTCGCTGCCAACCGTTTCAAATCGAATTGAGACTAAGCTCGCTGTTGCGGCCTCTCCGATCGTATGCATCAAAAGACTGGAGAGCCAGTTCTGATATTGGTCCAAGTCGTGTCCTTTGAGTTCCAAATCTGGTTGAATCCCAAGGATGTCACCATCATCGGAGATACCGATTCCAAGGGTCCCTCCATCGGCATTCATGAACGCGGCGACCGTTTTAATCACGCCTTCCTGAATGACCTTTTCCGGAATGTCCGAGTTCTGGGGCACACGTGCCGAGGCTTTGAACTCTACGTGGTAGGTTTCCATTTGTTTGAGCAACTCCGCTACACTTGGCGGCTGGCCTTCGCTGTCTTCCAAGCTTTTTCCGTGGGTGAGTCGCTCAAACCCGGCTTTGGTAACTGCAGCGATCCGGGACCGTCGCTCCTTCAAAAATTCTGCATACTCCATGGTTTCCCAATTCGGTGGTAGCGCATGCCAAAAACGGGACCTCTCTTGCTCGGCTGCGCTTAGCTTGCCAAAGTACTCGGGGAAATACTCTGTCGGCGGTTTGCTGGAAATCTGGATGTTGTCGGCCCATTCGAGAAAGGCGTAATTCCCAATCTGGTTTGTCCGGGCTTTACCAGTGATCCCGATCGATGCGAGATATGCCTTGGGAAACAGATGGTGACGCTCGATCGGGGACTTGGTGCCGCATACATCCGGGTCGAGTAGATCGGTGATCTTCATCGAGGAAAAGAGGGCTGTGGCGTCGAGTAGATTTAAGGCGGCATAGTAACTGAACAAAGTTGGGCTCCACGCGGCGGAAGACTCAAGCTGGTCTGGAAGTGTAATACGCCAGTAGTCCTCCGTGAGTTGCGTGTCGATGATTGCTTCCAGCACGCCGACAAAATCCTCTGCCGACTTCGCCTGCTCGATTCGCCGCAGGTCTGATTCAAGAATTGTCTCAGGGCTCCCTGTGTAGCGTCCGGTGATTGAGGACATGAAAAACCAACGGCTGATTACGTCCCGGAGCTCGCCGTGGGGGACGCTGAACTCATTGCGTCCGATAAGAAAGATCAGGTAGCCGTAGAGAAAGTTGTTTGCCGATGTGAGCATTCTACGTCCGCGGAAGCCGGCTTGTTTTACCGCTACCAAGTACTCATGCCAACTTGTGAGGTTCAGCACTGCCGCCTGTGCTTCTTTCAAGTCGTCGAAGCGGGCCGTCCGATTGTCAGCTGTGACTTCTCCCGTCACCGGATTCCGTCCGCGGAGAACTTGGTAAGCGGCTTGAAGAACGCCACGCTTAAGGGCTAGGCCGACGACTACACGGAGAAGTTGATCGGGAGAAGGTGCGTGAAAGTGATTGTACGGAGAAGGAGTACCCGTGGATGGAATTTTGGCCGCCTTTGCAAAGTTTTCAAGTTCGTGACGTCCGGTCGGCCAGTAGACGGACATCAGCGTTAGAATAAAGTCGGCGGAATTAAGCGGGACGCCACTGGAGTTGATGCGTTGGAAGATTTCCGCCACCGTCTGAATTTCGAGTTTGGAGGATAGTTCAAGCGCGGAGAACTGGTAGCTTGGTAGTTGTGCGAGGCGGTCAATAGCCCCACTGATCTTTCTTTGGTCATCCGGACTTAATTCGCGCTGGGCACCTAGCTTTTCCATGAAATCAGTCGTGAATTTGAAAGCTCCAGTTTCGCTGTTCCAGATGTCCGAGATGTTGGCAATATATTCGACATCGTTGTCCGTAGCCGCGTTGGCTACGGCAAATTCCTCAGTCAAAGGATTGAAGGCAATGCGGATGAGTTGTGACTCGTTTTCCTCGTTGATGACCGGTTGAGCCTTCATCACGGCATACAGACTGGTGAGTCTTTGCTGCCCATCTACTATCATTTTTGGAGCAGTGGCGGGTTTGTTGTCAGAACCAATGGCGTGGTTATCCACATCGGCACCTGTATTCCAGAGAAGGAAATATCCGGCAGGATACCCCCGATACAATGAATCAAAAAGATCCCGAACTTTCGACCGCTTCCAAACGAAAGGACGTTGAAGATCTGGGAGGCCAAGCTGACCCGCGTCGATTTGGCCGACAAGGAGTTCGATAGGATAGTTGGTGTTGGAAAATAGCATATATTCTTTAAACAATGCTCCTAGGTTTCGTCCAAGAAAAACGAATTTGAATGATCGTCCAAAGCGAACGAGGGAGATACGCGTGGTTTTTCCCTCGCGTAATCTTTTCCATGTTCCACCTTCGATCTTTAGGCCATAGGCCCATTCGTCCACAATTCCAAACGCGTCTCGAGCGTTTCGCCGGACGCGATCCAAGCGCAGGCACCGGCGGTGTTGAACGAATTGGGATGGCTCATCCACGGTTCGAAACAGAAGAAGCCTTTGTCCTCCATGGTGTAATGCTGCACGTAGCCGTAGTGTTCGGAAGTGGTGCAGTGGAGCGAGATTCCATCGGGGAACTGCATCACCACTTCGTTCCCGGACGGCACGACGGTGAGCAATTCGCGGAGTTCGGGACTGGTGACCGGTTGGGGGAAAACGGGGCAGGGGGCTTCGCCGATCAGGTCGTTGAGCGCCTCGTTGTAGCCGAGGCGTTTTAGCGGGGAGTGGTCGACCGTCACCTCGGACTTGCCGGCGCCGGGTTCGGGCGTGGCGATGTAGGGATGAAAGCCGGCGTAGATTGGCATCGCGCCATTTTCTAGGGCGCTGCGATTGGTGAAGCGGGGTTCGGCGATGAAGCGGTCGTCTTCGATGCGGTAGGTGATCTCCACTCGGAACGCGAACGGGTACATGGTGCGCGTCGTCTCGGTGTCGGTGAGCACCATGCGCAGTTCGTTCTCGGACGCGCCGGGCTCGGCTGTCCATGGCATCTTCGGCCCAAAGCCATGACTGCGCAGCGGATACCGAACGCCGCGAAACAACCAGAGATCGGTTTCACCGTCGCGTGACAGCCGGCCGCAGTTCGGGAACAGGAAGGGCCAGCCGCCGCGGGTGCGCTGCGTGTCCGGATCCCAGAAGAAGTCGTGTTGGTAGAGTAACTCGCGTCCGCCCATGATGAGCGACGAACCAATCCCGCCGTAGTTGGGTACGAATGACGCGTGGTTTTCGCCGTTCGGGGAAGTGATGGTCACGACCTCGACGCTGTGTTGGGTTGTCGTTTTCATCGTCCCACTTCTCGGCTACGTCGCAAACACTGCCTGGAAGCAGGCGTACCTACACCGCCTGGAAGACGGCGCTACCAGAGCTTATTTCTTCTGGTAGAAGTGTGGGCTGTGGCCGTAATACGCCTCGGCCGATTCCATCACCGTTTCCGACAGGGTCGGGTGGGGGTGGATGGTCAGCGAGAGGTCTTCGACGTTGGCGCCCATCTCGATGGCGAGCGCACCTTCAGCGATCAACTCGCCGGCACCGGGGCCGCAGATGCCGACGCCGAGAATTTGTTCGGTCTCGGGGTGGACGATGAGTTTGGTCAGGCCGTCTTTGCGGTCGAGGGTTTGGGCGCGTCCGGACGCGGCCCAAGGGAATTTGGAGACGTTGACCGCGATGCCTTTTGCTTTGGCTTCTTCTTCGGTCAGGCCGGCCCAGGCGACTTCCGGGTCGGTGAACACGACGCAGGGAATGGCGGCCGGTTCGAAGATGGTGCGCTTGCCCATAATCGCGTCGATGGCGACTTTGCCTTCGGCGGTGGCCTTGTGGGCGAGCATCGGCTCGCCGGCGACGTCGCCGATGACGAAAATGTTCGGGTCGGCGGTGCGGCGTTGGTCGTCACTGACGATGAAGCCTTTTTCGTCGACTTGCACGGAGGTGTTTTCGAGTCCGAAGCCGGTGGTATTCGGACGGCGACCAATGGATACCAGCACTTGGTCGAAGATCTTTTTCGTTTCGCCGTCTTTGGTTTCCATGGTGACCGCGATGCCGTTTTTCTGCTGCACCATTTTGGTGACCTTGGTCTTGGTCAGGATCTCTTTGAATTTTCCTTTGAGCCGTTTCTGCAACTGCTGGGCGAGATCTTTGTCGGCGCCGGCGAGAATGCGTGGCAGCATTTCGACGATGGTGACATCGCTGCCGAGGGCGGAGTAAACGCAGCCCATTTCGAGTCCGATGTAGCCGCCGCCGAGCACCATGAAGCGCTTGGGCACTTTGGTGATTTCGAGCGCGGTGGTCGAGTCGAGCACGTTGTCCGAACCGATGTCGAAGACCGGAATCTTGGTCGGATGCGAACCGGTGGCGATGATGCACTTGTCGAAGTTCACCGTCTCGGAACTGCCGTCGGCTTTTTCCACTTCGATGGTGTTTTTGTTTACGAAACGCCCGTAGCCTTGGATGTAGTTGACGTTACGCATTTTGGAAAGCTGACCGAGTCCGCCGGTGAGATTGCCGATGACTTTGTCTTTGAAGCCCATCAGTTTCTTGAGGTTGATCTTCGGCGGCTTGAACTCGACGCCCCACTCTTTGGCCTCTTCCGCTTCTTCGATTAGCTTGGCGATGTGCAGCAACGCCTTGGACGGAATACAGCCTTTATAGAGGCAGACGCCGCCCGGGTTTTCGTCGGCATTGATTAGGGTCACGTCCATGCCGTGATCGGCCGCGAGGAAGGCTGCAGGATATCCGCCTGGCCCACCGCCAAGCACAACAAGTTTAATCGGTTCGCTCATCTTGCTTGCATACGACTCCGTTTACATAGGTCAACCACTGTGAACGTCATAAAGGCCGGAGAAACGCAAAGAGGCACAAAAATGTGGGCTTCTTAATGGGAGCCAATGCTGGCGCTCTTTAGGGTTCGGGCTGGAACCTCTCGTTTGCCATTCGCCGTTTGCATTTCCGCCGACGATAGGCCGCCCACAGGTGAAACCCGGAGATGCCAATCAAGCCGAAGCCCAAGGGCAGCATGATGGTGAGCATGACGCCATAGCCGATTAGCTGTTTTGTCCAAAGGTAGACACCGGCAACGAGTCCGAAAAAACACATGGCCACCACAAACCCGAACCTGCTCTGCCTCTTAATAGTTCCCGAGCAACTCAATCCGGCGCATGGCACAGACGTCCCTCCGGTACGCATCGCGGTCATCGAATGGATCCCCGACCCGCACTCCGAACAGGGCCGACGTGCCGGTTCTGGATCGGGCTGCATGGCGTCGGGTCGTGGGCGATTCAGTGTGCGTGATCGCAGGTGCAGGCGTATTCGAGGCTGTCGCACTCGGGGCAGTCGCGGAGATTGAGCTGCAATTTTTCGGTGACGGTTTTTACGCCGCTGGCCGGCGTGAGCATCAGGACAAGGGGAATGTCCATGCCGTCCGGCAGGGCGTTGTTGGAGACCAGCACATCACCTTTGCGGACGAAACCCATGTTGGTCGGCGCGGCGCGCTTGCCGCCGATGGCCATGGCGCTTTGCGTGGTGATCGGGGTGGCTTTCTTGTCGTCGCCGACAGCGGCGAGCTGGAGTTTGCGGTCGGGGAGAACGAGTAGTTCGAGATGCGGTTCGATGCTGGTGATCAGACGGCCGCCGTTCGGACCCGCCTCGATTTTTCCGTGGTCGTGGCCATCGCCGTGCGCGTGGTCATCATCGTGGTCGTGACCGTCGCCGTCTTTACCGTGGGCGTGGTCGTCTTTGTGATCGTGGTCGTCTTTGTGCGCGTGGTCGCCGTCGTCGCCGTGCGCATGTCCGTGGTCGTCGTGATGATCGGGCGCGGACGCGACTTCCGGCGAGGTCGGGGTCTGGCCGCAACCAGTGAACAGTGTCAGGGCGCTGGCGATAACGAACGCGCCAAGAAGCTTCGAGAGGGTAAAAAGTAGGTGGTTCATAGAGTTTCCTGTTGGTTGATATGGTGATTGTTTGGGGAAGGTCGTCAAGAGGGGAAGTATCAGCCGCTGGCCGCCGAACGAACGCGGACGGAGTGTTCGGCGGAGCGGTGGCAGAAGAAATAGAAGAGGCAGGGTGTGATCGCGAGTTCGAGCAGGGTCGAACTCAGCAAGCCGCCGATAATTACCACCGCCACCGGGGTGAGGATCTCTTTGCCGGGTTCGCCGGCGCTGAGCACCAGCGGCACCAGTGCGATGCCGGCCGAGAGCGCGGTCATCAAGACTGGTACGAGGCGCTCAAGCGTGCCGCGAATGATCATGGAGCGCGAGAAACGTTCGCCTTCGTTGCGCATTAGATGAAGGTAATGCGAAATCATCATGATGTTATTGCGTGCCGAGATGCCGGCCACCGCGATAAAGCCGACCAGCGTGGCGATGCTAATATTGTTGAGCATAAGGCTGGTGAACAGGACGGCGCCGATCAGCGAAACCGGTACAATGGTCAGCACCATGAACACGAATAACACGCTGCGGAAATAACTGGTTAGCAGAAAGATGATGACCAACAGGATCATCCCTGCGCCGAGCGTGATGACCCGGCGCGCCTCTTGCTGCGCTTGGTATTCGCCTTCGAGCGCGAGGCTGTAGCCCTGCGGCAGGGTGATGTTGGCTGCGAGATCGCGTTCGAGTTGTTGGACCGCGGTGTTGAGGTCGCTGGTGGTCGGATTGATCGACACGACAAAGCGGCGTTGGGTGTTCTCGCGTAGGATGGTGTTCGGCCCCGAGGCCATGCGGAGGTTGGCGACGTAGCTAAGCGGGATGCGTTGGCCGCTTTTCGTGCCGATATAAAGTTGATCGAGCTTCGCTGGGTTTTCGCGCCATTCGAGCGGCAGGCGAACGACAAGGTCGTAACTTCGAACGCCCTCGTAGACCTTGGCGACCGTCTCGCCACCGATCAGTCCGGCGATTTCGCGGTTGAGGTCGCCGGGGGTGACGCCGTAGGCGAGGGCGCGTTTGCGGTCGATCTCGATGCGAAGTTGCGGCACCGAAGCTTGTTGTTCGAGGCGGGCTTCTTCGAGTCCGGGAATGGCGCGCGCGACCTCGGCGACTTCAGTGCCGAGGCGGCGCAGGGTGCTGAGTTCGGGGCCGTAGATTTTCACCGCGACTTTGGCGGAGACGCCGCTGAGCATGTGGCCGATGCGGTCGGCCAGTGGGCCGTTGAACGCGCTGAAAGTGCCCGGAATTGTTTTCATCGAGGCGCGCATCTCGGTCAGCAACTCCTCGCGTTCGCGGCTGTCGTCGAACTCGACGTCGAACTCGACGGTCGAGACCGGCACCACGTGATCGCCGCGTTCGGCGCGGCCGACTCGGTAGCCGACGGTTTTTACGCCGGGGATTTGCAGCAATTGATGCAGCGCGGCTTCCGAGAGTTCGGTGGTGGTTTTCAGCGAGGTGCCGGGCGCGGTGGCCATGGCGATGACAACGGTCGGCTCGCGGAACGCCGGCAGAAAATTTCCACCCATCCGGGTGAGCGCAAACAGGCTGGCGGCGAACAGCACCACGGTGATCAGGGCGAGGAGCATAGGCTGGCTGAGCGCGAAGCGCAGCCAGGTGTGCAGAAAGATCCATTTCAATCCGCGAACCAGAAAACTGTCGCGGTGCGGGCGACCGGGTTTGGGGTGGAGCAAAAACGAACTCAGCACGGGGATCACCGTGAGCGAAACCACGAACGAACTTGCCATGCTGATCATGGTTGCAATCGCGATCGGCGAGAACAGGCGGCCCGCTACGCCGCTCAAGGCCAACAGCGGGATGAACACGAGAATGATCAGGACCGTGGCGTAGAAAATCGACGAACGCACTTCGCTTGAGGCGCGCGCGATCACTTCGAGGCGCGGCAGCGGTTCTGGGCGGGCGGCGTTTTCGCGGAGACGACGGTAGACATTTTCCACGTCGACAATCGCGTCGTCGACCACGAGTCCGATTGCGACGGCGAGCCCGCCGAGGGTCATCGCGTTCACGCTAAGGCCCATGAACTTGAACGCCAGCACGGTGATCGCCATCGACAGCGGGATGGCGGTGAGCGTGATGGCGGTCACGAGCAATGTCAGCAATGGCTGTCGGAGGTTGAGTAAGAACAGTAACAGCACGATGGAGACCATGGCCACGCCCCACAGCAGCGCCTCTTTGAGATTGTGGATCGCGAGGTCGATGAAGTCGCCTTGACGGTAGAGCGTGACGATTTCGAGGCCGGGCGGGAGCGTGGCTTGGATGTCGTCCAGCATGGCCTGCACCTTGGCCGTGAGGCGGATGCTATCGACGCCGGGCGACTTGCGAATGTTGAGAATCACGCCGGCGCCGGAGGCGGGCTGCAGGGTGCGGGAGGCGGGATGCGGGAGGCGGGAGGCGGAATTCGGGGTGCGGGATTTGGGGATTTGGGTTTCGGGATTGACGCCGAGTCCGGCGTCGCCGCGCATCGGTTCGATGTCCCAGGTGATGTTGGCCACATCGCCGAGCCGAACCGGGCGGTCGCCTTGCATGCTCACGACCGTACTGGCGATGTCGTCGAGGTCGGTGGTCATGGCGAGATTGCGGACCATGATTTCCTGGCTGCGTTCGGTGAGAAAACCGCCGGTGCTGTTGTCGACCGATTGGGCGGCGGCGGCGCGTAGCTGTTCGATGTCGATGCCAAGCAACCGCATTTGGTCGGGCTTCGGTTGGATCTGGATCTGTTTGATGCCGCCGCCCATGGCGACCACTTCGGCCACACCTCGAACGGATCGAACCCGCTGCGCGATGGTCCAGTCCGCGATGGCCCGAACGTCGCGCGGCGCCATCTCGCCGGTCGCATCGCGAACCCCGATCATCAAGATGTCGCCCATCAGCGAGGTGGCCGGTGTCATGTACGGTTGGATGTCTCCCGGAAGTTCGGCGCTGATGCCGGCCAGCCGCTGCTGCACGTGCACGCGCGCTTGATCAATGTCGGTGTCCCAGTCAAATTCGACGAAAATCAGCGACAGCGAGACGTCGTTCACCGAACGCAATCGGGTGACTCCGGTCACGCCCATGAGCGCGTTCTCGAGCGGGATCGTGACCAAGGTCTCGACTTCCTCGGCGGCGTAGCCGGGGGCTTCGGTGAGCAGCGTGACGGTCGGTTTGGTCAGGTCGGGCAGAACGTCGACGGGCAGTTCGAGCACGGTTTTGAGTCCGAACACCAGCAATACCACGGCGCCCGCGAGCACCAGCGCGCGTTGGGACAATGAGAAGCGGATCAGGGCGTTGAGCATGGACTACGCCTTTGGTCTTGGTTCGGGTTTTGAGGGAGTAGGATCGGTCTTCGATGTCGAGGGGGACGTAGACGGATGAGAAAAGCCTTTTGCAGGTACGGCTAACTGGCGTTTGCGACGAGCGTTCCAGAGCAGTTGAAAGAGCAGCAACGCGATGCCCGTGACGACTGCCGCGTAGATAAACAGAGGTTTGTTCCCGATTTGGAGTGTGGTCGGAACGCGGCTGAAGAGTCCCTTGCCGCCTGCATCTGCCCCGGTTCCGGCGTTCTTCTGTGCCTTCTGCGCCTCGGTCAGTTCGGAGCCGTCCTCGTTGTGTTCGTGTCCGTGGGCGGCGTCCAAGGCCTCCTTCAGCGACATGCCTTGGCTGCCATCGGCGAAGCTCAGCGCGTAGGATCCTTTGGTGACCACCGCGTCGGTCGGGAACAAGCCACTGATCACTTCGACATAGCGTTCGTTCTCCTCGCCGAGCACGACGGGCACGGGCAGAAACGCGTTGGGAAGTTCGAAATCTTCGACGAAGACCACCCGCTTGGTCGGGTCGCCTTGCACCGCTTCGCGCGGAATGCTGAGCACGTTTTCGCGCAGCTTAGTGATGATCGAAAACTCGACGCGCATGCCCGGTTGCAAGCTGCCGTCGAGGTTTTGAATTTCGAAGATTCCATCGAGCGCGCCAGATTCACGATCCGCTTCGAGGCCGTAGCGTTTGAGTACGGCAACCCGTTCGCGGTCGCCGAGAGCGGGGACGCGAACCCGGGCCGGGGTGCCGGCGGGCACGCGCGTGACTTCGGGTTCGGGAATTTTCGCCACGGCCCACAAGACCGAACGATCCGAAATATCGAGCAGTTCGGCTTCGGGCGTGACCGGTTGGCCGAGACGGACGTGCGACTCGACGACGAGTCCGGACTGCATGGCGCGGAGATCGATGGTCGGCGGCGGACGCCCCGGCTGGCGGCTTTCCACCCGCGCAAGAACTTGGTCTTTCATCACCCGGTCGCCAGGAAACACTCGGATGTCGACCACGCGTCCGGGAATGCGGGACGACAGCACCGAACGTCGCGCCGGAATTTCTTCGAGTCGGCCGATGGCAAACAGCGAACTCTCAAACGGCCGCGGCATCGCCTCCTCGGTTTGCACCCCAAGGTTTTGCACTGCGGTTTCGTCGAGGATGATAATGTTCTCTCGGTCGTCGCTCGTCTCGGCGGCGAAAGTCAGCGAGGTCGTGAATAGAAGTCCGAGGGCAACAGCAGCACTCCACATGTAGCACGGAGTTGCACTCCGTGTCCGTGGCGCGGATTTGCAATCCGCGAGGGAACAAGAAGAAGGCTGAGCAGGATAGAAAAACGACCAAAAACCAGCCTGCCGCGTGCGCCGTGCGTATTTGGACCTCGGATTGAAAATCCAAGCCACCGACACGGATTGAAAATCCATGCTACACCTGTGCGCGGCGAACTTCTCGACGGGGACAGACCATCTCCAAGCCTGCTCAATTTCCATGGCAATCGGTCGAAGTCCGAAAAGAAGGACAGACCTTCTCCGGAACGGGGACAGACCATCTCCGCCCTCTCCGGAACAGGGACAGACCATCTCCCGGCGCTCAAACAGGGACAGACCATCTCCAAACACCTTACGGAACAGGTCAGACCATCTCCCGAACAGGGACAGACCATCTCTAAACAGGGACAGACCACCTCCGAACAGGTCAGACCATGTCCGGACTGTGCCATATTGGCGCAAATTCGGGTTCACAGGT
>Ga0209828_1002459_pt1 | contig 15369 bp, 14 predicted proteins | sample MaitaG_FD_187429 | JGI IMG/M metagenome (GOLD analysis project Ga0209828, IMG submission 187429) | Marine algal microbial communities from Maine, USA - Maine_Asex2 metaG (SPAdes) (version 2) | ecosystem: Host-associated > Algae > Red algae > Unclassified | place: Maine, USA | collected 2015-01-05 | reverse complement strand
GCTCAAATTTGAGCAAGTCCAATTATAATTTTTTTGTAAAAATTTTTATCCGTTGGATCGATTTCCAGGTAAGGTTGTTGGTATGTACGTAATTTATTGCGGTAGCGCTGGAAGAGGCGATCCCGATCGTTGGGGTTTTCGCGTTGTGGATCGTAGGTCCACGGGAGTGTAGGTTGGAGTAGCAAATAAAGATCTGTTTTTTGTTGAACCAGGGCGTTGGAAATGCGCGGATCAATGGTCCCGTATTTTTCTTCACTCCAGATCAAAATGGTCCATAAATCAGTATCACAAAATAGATAATGCGCTTCGGTCTCTGCTGCTTTTTTTTCTGCAAGTAGTTGGGCCTGAGCAATTTCCCAGAGGTCGGATTGTTGGTAAGGACGGTTTAATTGATTGAGATAAGTACGGGCGTATTCTGGTACCAATGGCGCGTTGAAGTCCATGGCGAGCCGTTGGGCGATGGTGGTTTTTCCGGAAGATTCGGGGCCGGTGAGGGTTATTTTTTTCATTACTTGTAAAGTAAAAAAATATGGTTGCTATTGAAACAGCAAGAGATCTTTTTGGTAAACCTTCTCTTTTTATTATTGTTTAGGAATGTTGATAAAATAAAATAAATTAAGACAGATTGTCAGATCGGGCAGGGTTACTAAAATGGTTATTATGCGGTGTATACCGCCCATTGTAAAAGTAACCGAACCATTACTAGTGCCTCATCCCGTAAATCCATACCAATCTATGCTTGTTATTTTTCGCCTGCTTTTCGTTAGAAAATTCCTCACTATGCTACGGCATAGCTCCGGATTTCCTGCCTCAACCAGACTAAAAATAACGTCGCCTAGCTTACCATTTACTTACGGGATGAGGCTCTAGACCATAGTTTTGAAAAAATTAATATTTTTGAACAGCTTTTCCATATAAAATAACCCACATGCACGATATCGAACCACATTTTAAATGGCGTAATAAATACATTGCCTCCGAAGACGAAAATTCTCCATTTTACGGACGTACCTACGACGAGTTTTCCTTTTCTCAAAAAATATATAATTACTATATTCATCCTCAATGGGATCATTTTGGTTCAGAAACCTTATATGCTAAAATCCTTTTTGCGGATTACGAAGATGGATTTGCCGCTATTGAGCTACTCGGTGAATGGAACGACGTGATTCACAATGACATTATGTTTGTCAAGCGGGAGATCGTGGATCAACTCGCGCACCACGGTATTTACAAGTTTATGTTTATCATGGAAAATGTCCTGAACTTCCACGGTGATGAAGATGCTTATTACGAAGAATGGTACGACGATGTCTCCGACGAAGAGGGCTGGATTTGCATGGTTAACGTTCAGGAGCATGTGACTCAGGAAATGTCTGACACACAATTGCATTATTATCTTAACTTTGGCGATCGTTATAACAATATCAACTGGCGAACCCAGAAACCCGAAAATCTGCGATTGCTGATGGAAGCGTTGATTCACGGGGACGTCAAATTATTAGAAAACTAAATACCAATGCATAAATCAGGCTTCGTTAATATCGTCGGTCGCCCTAACGTAGGCAAATCTACCCTCATGAATATCATGGTAGGAGAAAAAATGTCCATTATTACCAATAAACCGCAGACTACCCGACACCGGATTATCGGAATTGTTAGTAATCCTGATTCTCAGATTGTCTTTTCGGATACGCCTGGTATCATTTCTGATCCGGCTTACAAGATGCAGGAAGCCATGAACCGTTTTGTGGCCTCTACTTTCGAAGACGCTGACGTGATGTTGTTTGTAACGGACACGGAAGAAAAGTATAAAGCCGATGATCCAATCATCAAAAGGTTACAAAATGTAAAAATTCCCCTCTTTTTATTGATTAATAAAACGGACCTTAGTACGCCGGATAAAATTATCCAGTTGATCCAGTGGTGGAATAAACTGATTGACTTTAAAGAAACAATTCCGATTTCTGCCCTTAACCAAAAAAATGTAGATACTGTACTAAAGTTAATTGTAGATAATTTACCGGAAGGTCCCGTCTACTATCCCAAGGATCAATTGACGGATCGCAACGAGCGTTTTTTTATCAGCGAAATTATCAGAGAAAAGATACTAATGTTTTACCATCAGGAAATTCCTTATTCCTGCGAGGTGATTGTTGATAGTTTTAAGAATACCGTTACCAAAAGTAATGAGCCCATTGTCCGGATTGCTACGACTATTTTTGTTGCCCGGGAATCACAGAAGAATATTCTCATCGGAAAAGGTGGCGCGGCGATCAAGAGACTGGGCGCCAGTGCCCGACGGGATATGGAAGATTGGCTGGAATCAAAAGTATTTCTGGAAATGCACGTCAAAGTGAAGAGCAACTGGCGAGATGATGATCGCATGCTGAAGCATTTTGGTTATTAGATGCTACAATACTGAATGCTGCATTTATTTATTTAATCGCCATTCCTTAACTAACGCACCCAAAAGACAAATAAGCGTATCTTTGCACTTCAAAGAAAAAAAATCATGGGAAATATTGTAGCCATTGTTGGGCGACCGAACGTAGGAAAATCCACTCTTTATAATCGCCTGATTGGCGAAAGACAAGCCATTATTGACGATACAAGCGGAGTAACCCGGGATCGAAAATACGGGATGAGTGAGTGGAATGGAAAGAAATTTACCGTCATTGATACGGGCGGATTTGTGCAGGGATCAGACGACATATTTGAGTCAGCAATCCGTTCGCAGGTTCGGGTGGCGATTGAGGAGGCGACATTGATGATCTTTTTGGTCGATGTGACGACTGGTGTAACCGATTTGGACGAAGAGGTAGCCAATCTTTTACGTAAAACGGACAAGCCGGTTATCCTGGTCGTCAATAAAGTAGACAATCATCGCCGGATGCTTGAAGCCAATGAGTTTTGGAGTATGGGTTTTGAACATACCCATTTTCTTTCTTCGCTTACAGGAAGTGGAACGGGAGAGGTACTGGATTTGGTGACCGAACTAATTCATGATGATCCACCGATGGAATTAGATATTCCTAAATTTGCGATCCTCGGACAACCGAACGTAGGTAAGTCTTCGCTGGCCAACGCATTACTCGGCGAAGAGCGGAATATCGTGACGGACATTGCCGGAACGACCAGAGATTCGATCCACTCACGTTACCAAAAATTTGATAAAGACTTTTTGATTATTGATACGGCGGGCATGCGTAAAAAAGCACGGGTCCACGAAGATATTGAGTTTTACTCCGTTATGCGCGCCATCAAAGCGATGGAAGAGGCCGACGTCTGCATCTTGATGATTGATGCACAAACCGGGATGGAAGCGCAGGATATGAGTATCTTTTCGCTGGCACTGAAAAGAAATAAAGGCGTTGTAATTTTGGTTAATAAATGGGATATGGTGGATAAAGAAACCAATACCGCGAGAGATTATGAGCTTGAATTGCGGGCAAAGATTGCGCCGTTTAATGATGTACCCATCGTCTTTACTTCGGTACTGAACAAGCAACGCATCCTTAAATCCATTGAGGTCGCTTTGGAGGTATACGAAAATAGAAACCGTAAAATAAAAACTTCGGCACTCAACGATTTTATCCTGGAAGAGATCGACCGAAACCCGCCGCCTTCCAACCGGGGACGCTTTGCCAAAATCAAATTTGTCACTCAATTACCTACGTATTATCCGGCTTTTGCTTTTTTCTGTAACAACCCCAAATACATTAAAACGGATTATCGACATTTCCTTGAAAACAAACTACGAAAAGAATTCAATTTCACCGGTGTACCCATCGGCATCTTTTTCCGACAGAAATAGACTCCCTTTAAAATTAGCGCTAGAATGTGAACGTAAATTAGAATTGCCCGCGATCGTATAAAAATTCTAATTCCAAAGCCATATCAAATCGTAATTTTAGGCACAATAACTGCCATATAAAGACAAGGAATGTTGATTAAATAAATTAAGACACTATGCTTCCTCTTTTTAATCGCCATTCCTAAGAACTGAATTTTAAGGAAGAATTCAGCCATTTTACGAATACAAATTAAGGATAATGACAATTACTGAAACCCATATCGAAGGGCTTAAAATCATCGAACCTCGTGTTTTTGGGGACGATCGTGGCTATTTTTACGAATCATATAACGCACAGACTTTCAAGGCGGCGGGTATCGAAAATGACTTTGTTCAAGACAATGAATCGGCTTCCGTCAAAGGCGTACTGCGTGGGTTACATTACCAGCGGCCACCATTTGCACAAGCCAAACTGGTGCGGGTATTATCCGGAGAAGTATTGGATGTTGCGGTGGATATTCGCGAAGGATCACCTACTTACGGGAAGTGGCACAGCGTTCGATTAAGTGGCGAAAATAAAAAAATGTTTTTCATTCCCAGAGGATTTGCACACGGTTTTTTGACCTTGAGTGAGCAGGCAGTTTTCGCTTATAAATGTGATAATTTGTATAATAAAGAAAGCGAAGGTGGTTTGCGCTACGACGATCCAAAAGTTGGAATCGACTGGGAGGTAGCCATTAATGATGTGTTGTTATCCGAGAAAGACGCAATTCTACCATCACTCGGGGATCACCTGCGTTTTGTGGATTTTACCATAGGATTAATAAAAGAATAACTGATAACATTTTGCTACGGCATAAACCGTATTTCACCGCCTCGATTAGAACCAAATTAACCGACCCAAACCTTTATAACTTATTTTTTAATTGATCCATAGTGAAAAATTAAAAATGTAAAAACAGGGCATTGAAATGTGGAAACAAGGCATTGAAATGTAAAAACAAGGCATTGCCTTGTTTCTACATTTTTGACAATTCATCAATTCACCGATTCAACAATTCAACAATTCAACAATGAAAAATATTCTCGTCACTGGCGCCAACGGGCAGGTAGGTTCTGAATTAAAAGCACTCGCTGGACAATATCCTGATTTTAGTTTTGATTTTGTAGATAAAGAAGAACTGGATATCACCGAGGAAGCGGATGTAATGGCGTATTTTAAAAATAAAAATTTCGCTTACTGCTTGAGTTGTGCTGCTTATACCGCTGTAGACAAAGCGGAAGAGCAAAAAGATATCGCGATGCTCGTCAATACCGTTGGTGCAAAAAACCTGGCGTTGGCAGCGGAGAAAACTGGTGGACGGATGCTCCATCTTTCTACGGATTATGTTTATCACAACAGTCAAAATACACCTTTTGTAGAAACAGACGAGACCAATCCACAAGGTGTTTACGCCGAATCCAAACTGGCTGGAGACCGGACAATTTTAAATATCAACGCAAGAAATCTGGTAATCAGAACCTCTTGGGTTTATTCTACTTACGGAAATAATTTTGTAAAAACCATGTTGCGTCTGGGAGCGGATCGAGATAAGCTGACCGTTATTTTTGATCAAATTGGAACGCCCACTTATGCGTACGATCTAGCGAAAGCAATGCTGGATATTCTGGTAAAAATTGAAAATAAAAATGTGGCATCTGACCGTATCGGTGGCGTATACCACTATAGCAACGAAGGTGTTACGTCCTGGTATGATTTTGCGACCGCTATTTTTAGAATAGAAAAAATAGATTGTAGTGTCTCACCAATTGAAACCAAAGATTATCCAACGGCGGCCAAACGGCCACATTTTAGTTTACTGAATAAAGCAAAAATCAAAGCAGCATTTGAACTAGAGATTCCGCACTGGGAGGCGAGTCTGGACAAGTGTTTAAAGGCATTGCGTACTAATTCGTAGTAATTATTTTGGTTTATCCTTATCCTTGTCTTTCTTTTTTTCTTTTCCCAGAATACCTTTAATAAAATTCATAATTGCTTTCCATAAATCCATAGTGGCGTTTTTTTTCTAAAAGAATACGTTGGTGTAAATATACAAAAACGCTGGATTCGGAGATAGAATTTTGAAAAGGCCCATAATTTTACGATTTTACAGCATACTTTACCAAATCAAGCAAATACCCGTATGAAAAACGCAAAAATAGCCGGTATCGGTTACTACGTACCAGAAAAAATAGTTACCAACGACGATCTAACCAAAGTGATGGATACTTCCGACGAGTGGATCCAGGAACGAACGGGCATTAAAGAACGGCGCTACGCCGAAAAACACAAAGAATCCACTTCCACACTGGGAGCCAAAGCGGCCGCTATTGCCATCGAACGGGCCGGAATTACCGCCGCAGATGTAGACTTTATTATTTTTGCGACGCTTAGTCCGGACTACTATTTTCCAGGTTGTGCGGTTTTATTGCAGCGTCAGTTAGGGATGCAGGGGATTGGTGCACTAGATATTCGAAATCAGTGTAGCGGTTTTGTCTACGGCTTGAGTATTGCCGACCAGTTTGTCAAAACAGGGATGTATAAAAATGTCTTACTCGTCGGAGCAGAAGTACATTCTTTCGGATTGGATTACTCGACGAGAGGCCGCAATGTAACGGTTATTTTTGGAGATGGAGCAGGAGCGGTAATACTCCAGCCTACCGATAATAAAAAGGCTGGAATCCTTTCCACCCACTTACACGCTGATGGCGACTACGCTGAAAAATTGGCTTATATCAATCCCGGTTGTCACGGTGGCGTACATTTAGGAACCGAAGCATTTGGTTATCCCGAACAGGAATTTGGTGGTGCGTATTTGACTAAAAAGATGTGGGAAGACGAACAATATTATCCCAATATGGAAGGACAAGCCGTATTTAAAATGGCTGTGCAGAAATTTCCAGAGGTCATCATGGAAGCACTAGGAACCAACAATCTCGAACCCACAGACATTGATATGTTGATTCCTCATCAAGCGAATTTACGAATCAGCCAGTTTGTCCAAAAAAGACTTGGCCTCCGCGACGATCAGGTTTGGAATAATATTCAAAAATATGGAAATACTACCGCCGCTTCTATTCCCATCGCACTTTGTGAAGCTTGGGAAGCTGGTAAAGTGAAAGATGGAGATTTGGTTTGTATGGCGGCTTTTGGTAGTGGATTTACGTGGGGATCGGCATTGATCAGATGGTAAGGTTGTTTAATCGTTGAATTGTTTAATTGTTTAATTATCATTTTTTTTTTAGTAACTTTTCAGGATTGTCAATAGGAGGAATGGCAAATAAATAATGGGCGTTATGCGGTGTATAATAACCATTTTAGTGATTAGAGTGATCCAAAAAGAGGAAGTATAGAATTGTACTTTATTTAGGATCAATAAAAGAATAACTTATAACATTTGGCTGCTTAATTGGCTGCTACTCTTCCCCGCAAGACACCTATTGTCAGATCGGGCAGGGTTGGTGAAAAACTCATTATGCTACGGATTAGAACCAAATTAACCGACCCAAACCTTTATAACTTATTTTTCAAACGATCCTTGACATTCCTGAGCTAAAAATATTTTATTTATCTCTCCACTCACCTGTTTTTTTACTTCCAAAACCCTTATCTTGGAGAATAATAAAAAAACAAAAACCTTGAACCTCAATTCCATAACCAAAATCCGGTATTACACCGCATTTTATCTATTTCTTTTATTACCGTGGATAGCCGAAGCACAGTCGGTGGTCATCAACGAATTTTCTGCTTCAAATATCAACGGGTTTGAGGACAACGAAGGGAAGTTTCCCGACTGGATCGAATTGTACAATACGACCACGGCGACCGTCAATCTTACCGGTTATTATCTAAGCGATAAAATTGACAATCCCACAAAATGGCAGATTCCTGCTGGCGTGGTCATCACTGCCAACGATCATCAACTTTTTATTTGCGACGGCCGGGACGAAATGTCCTTCTCTGGTATTCACACCAATTTTAAGCTCACGCAGATGAAGCAGGAATATATTGTGCTGAGCGATCCTTCCGGTACACCGATAGATTTTATTCAAATGGTCAACCCTACACAGCAGGATCATGCGCGTGGAAGGATCACTGACGGCGCAACCACCTGGGGCGTTACCACCCAACCTTCTCCCAATCAACCCAATCATGATTTTACAAGTGAATATACGGACGCCCCTATTTTTTCTGAAGTGGCAGGATTTTATAATGGACCACTGATCCTGACTTTACTGACTGGAGCAGAAACTCAAATTCGTTATACCCTCGATGGTGACGAGCCGAACAATATCAATAGTGCCATTTATTCAGGGCCAATTACGATCAATAATACGACAGTTGTAAAGGCAAAATCTTTCCCTACGGTAGATACGCACGCACCAAGCTTTACCATTGTTAATACCTATTTCATTAACGAAACCCACTCTTTACCAGTTATCTCCGTTTCCTCCGAACGAGTAGAAACACTTTTGAGCGGCAATGATATTGATCGAAATTATATTACACACACTGAGTATTTTGAAAATGGAGAACGTGTGTTTGACATGCTTGGGCATTGCCGTTCTCATGGTAACGACTCCTGGAATCTTGCTCAGCGCGGTATTCGATTTTACGTCAAAGACGATTATGGATACGCTCATAAAATTGATCATCCGCTTTTTCCAACTTCTGATCGTACTGATTTTGATGTCTTTATTTTAAAAGCCAGTGCTTCGGATAATTTTCCGAGAGCTGCCGAACAATGGGATCGCCCCTCTTGTCATCTGCGGGACGCCTACGTACAGAAACTTTCTGATCAAAATGATCTCAACGTAGACGAACGTCGTTACCGTCGTTGTGTCCTCTACGTTAACGGACAATATTGGGGCGTATATGAAATGCGGGAACGGATAGATTCAGACTATACAAAACACTATTATGACCAGGGAGCACAATGGATAGACATGCTCGAATATTGGGGTGGTCTGAACGAACGTTATGGTTCGGACGATGACTGGGAAACACTTTATAATTTTATGGTACAGAATGATTTATCAATCTCTGCCAACTACGATTATGTTACCGAAAGACTGGACGTCAGTAGTTTGATTGATTATGTTATTCTAAATACATTTGTTGTCAATACGGATTGGCTCAACTGGAATACAAAATGGTGGCGTGGTCGAAAGGGCGAAGGAACCGGTTGGCGGTATTGCCTTTGGGACATGGACAATATTTTTGGTCTGGGACAAAATTTTACGGGTCTTCCTGATGTTACCTGGCAGAGTGATCCTTGTGATATAGAAGGTCTTTTTGGTGAGGTAGATGATCCTGATATTGGACATATCGAAATGATGGTAGCCTTATTTAAAAATGAAGATTTCTTTCAACAATACGCCAGTCGGTACGCAGATTTGGCGGCAACGACTTTTAGTTGTGAAAGTATGCTGGAACTACTCGATGAGATGATTGCAGAAATTGAACCGGAGATGCCCCGGCAAGTCGAACGCTGGGGTGGCAACCTGGATGATTGGTATGAAAACCTGGATTCGCTCAGATTACAAATTCAAAATAAATGTGTAGTAGTCGTAAATCAGGTAGCAGATTGTTATGAAGATGAAGGACTCACGGGGCCGTATGAGGTACTGGTAGATATTTTCCCTCCCGCTAGTGGGCGTGTCCAGGTGAACAGCGCCATTGGCACGGCATATCCGTGGACCGTTTCTTACTTTGGTGGAATTGATCTAAGGCTCACGGCGTTGCCAGAAAATAATTTTGCGTTCTCTCATTGGGAGGTAGCCAATAATGTTTTTGATCCCGACGAAATGCAGATTGCCATCAGTATGAGTTTAGAAACGGGAGATACAATTGTCGCCAATTTTCTGGATATTGACTGTGGTCTTATGCCAGCGATTAGTGGACCAACAGTGGTTTGTGCGGGAAGCAATTTTACGTTGACGGCGACTACTGGTTACGCCGCTTATCTATGGTCAGATGGAACGGCCGAAACGGATTTACTGGCCACGGGTCCCGGAACTTACCGATTGACCGTGACAGACAGTGATGGTTGTTTTGGTGTAGCTAATTATGTCGTGGATGGTTTTCAAACCGTAGACTTACAAATTACCGGAAGTCTTGTTTTTTGTGATGGAAATACGACCAGTCTGGCTGCCACGCCCGGGTTTGACAGTTACAACTGGTCTAATGGAAATGATACAGAAACTATAGTGGTAGCAACCCCGGGCACTTATACGGTAAGTATAACGGACGATAATAACTGTGTGGTGACAAGTAGTGTAACGGTTGCAGGAGAAACAGAAATTATTACGACCAGCGAGACGATTGATCTCTGTTATGGTGAAATGTATAATGGCGTGGTGTACACTGAAAACAGCCAACTAAACCTTAGTTTGACCAGTAGGAGCGGATGTGATAGTTTGCACAATATTAGCTTAGCAGTTGCTCCGGAAATTACCGTTTCATTCAATACCGGCGATGCCTGTTCGGGACAGGGATACATTGCGACGGAAGCAGCGGGTGGAACGGGTGAATTGGCATACCTGTGGAATACCGGAGCGTTGACGGCGAATTTACCGAACGCTGTTTCGGGGACTTATTCTTTGACCGTCACGGATGCTGGTGGATGTAGTCAAACTGCGGCTACAACGATTAATGCAGGAACTTCGATAAGCTTTACGCCTATAATTGACAATGTTAGTTGTCAAAATGCATCAGATGGAATGGTATTACTGAATGTGACATCCGGCACACCTCCTTACGAAGTAAACTGGTCAAATGGCGGGACCGGATTTATGCAAGAAAATTTACCCGTAGGCGATTATGTATTTGAAATCATGGATGCGAATGATTGTAATCTGATTGGATCAGTTACCATTGGTAGCGCTGGAGCGCTCAGTCCGGCTGTCATTACTACCGGAACGCAAACCAATACTGGTTCTGCCATCGCTAATGCATCCGGTGGACAAGGACCTTACACTTACCAATGGAGCAATGGTGCGACGGGTATTATTGTTGAGAATTTGACGCGTGGAGATTATACTGTGACGATTACCGATGCGAACGGATGCACCGGGGTGACTGATTTTTATATTGATTATCCAACAGCTACCGAGTTCCCGGCGTATTTGAATTTATTTAAAATATTTCCGAATCCTTCCAACGGAATTTTTAAAGTAGATTTATTATTTAGTAATTCGATAACCGTATATTTGAAGATTGTAGATTTGACTGGACGTACGATATTTTCAACGCGTGAAACAGGGAACGAAATCGGCGTAGATGTGGATATTTCGAGTGCGGCGGCGGGAACGTATTTTTTGATGCTGGAGACGGAGCATTGGGAAGTGGTGAAACCGTTGGTGTTGACAGGGTTTTAGGAACGGTTCAAAAATAACTTTATGAACAGCATAGTGGTTCGGGTACTAAGGATCATTAAAAGAATAACTTATAATATTTGGCTGTTTAATTGGCTGCTAAAGTATTTGAAAAACTCAAAAAAGACGGCAGAGAAAGTTGAATTAACAGATCACCAGTTATTTAGTGCCGAAGGTACTAGTGGTTTGGGTACTAAATTATTATGTATTTCAAATTGTTAATTTTTCCTAGACATTAAGAACAGTTGATTAGTGACTAGTTAATCAGTCCTTCTGATGCATAGGTATCACACGCTAAAGTATTTGAAAAATTCAAAAAAGACGGTAGAGAAATTTAAGTTAACAGATCAACGTAGGAACAAGGCAATGCCTTGTTCCTACGTTGATCAATATGCCCAGTTATTTAATGCCGAAGGCACTAGTGCGTCGGAAACCAAACACCTAATTTTCAGTACTTAATTCACATTAATTGTAAAAATAATATTATGACATTCCAAATCTCTTTAAAAAGAAACCTCCCTACCCTGCTTTTAAGTCTGGTATTCTTTCTGACGCTGCAAAGCCAAACACCCCCTGTATTTGAAGAAACAGATGGATTGGTTGTAATAGAAGCAGAATCTGCAGTGAATTATTTTAACTGGATGAGTGAGACGGCGATTGCTGACTTCTCAGGGAACAGTTATTTGCACTATCGTGGTTTTGATGCTTTTAATAATCCCGGTAATTCAAAAATGACATATCAAATATCTATCAGTACGCCGGGAAGGTATCGTTTTCAGTGGCGGAGTCGTATTGCACAAGGAGCCAGCAATACTGATTTTAACGATTCCTGGTTGCGGTTTCCAGATGCGGCACAATTCTATGCAGAAAAAAATAATGTTCGAATATTTCCGCATGGCAGTGGAATGACGCCCAACCCTAATGGTTCAGGTTCGGGCAATTGGTTTAAAGTTTACCAAAATGTACTCAATAGCTGGACCTGGAACACCACCACCAGCGATAATGATCCGCATAATATTTTCGTAGAGTTTGATGCTGCTGGAATTTATACTTTGGAGATTTCTGGTAGATCTACTGGACACGCTATAGATCGCATCGTTTTATTTCATAGCAGTGTAAACGTTGGCAATGCGCTTAGTTTACAACAACCCGAATCAACGATCCTGAATTCGGTCGCTACCCGTAATCTAAAAATAACTCCGTTAAAAACATTTCCTAATCCAGTATCTGACTTTATCAGCATCAACCTGCCGGACAATTTGGAACAAGAATTTTATGAAATAAGTATTTTTAATATTAATGGAAAGGTTGTTTATAGTCGAGAAGAATTTTTGAATAACCAATCGGAGATAAAAATCTCTACTTTAAATTTATTTAGTGGTTTATATATGATCCAGATACTAGGTTCTGACCGTAAATTTACTAATAGGTTCTATAAACAATAACAACTTTACGAAGGTGGATTGGTGGATTGGTGATCTTGGTGTAGCAGGCGATGTATATCTTTATGCGTGCCTACCTTATACATTCATAATAATTACAATACCATCAAATTATTCAGGTTTCTTACTTTTTAGGGCAGACTCGTTAGTCTCTTGTTACGTAATGCTATTGTAAGGAATAAGATTGACTTACAATCGCTCCACGCTTGTTTTAGGAATGTTGATAAAATAAATTAAGACACTATGCTTTATCTTTTTAATCGTCATTCCTTAGGAATGAGCTAATAATAAATTTACGTTTTTGGCTTGACCTTTTTGCTAGGGTGTTCAATCAGCTGAAAAAACCTCTGCATTTTTATGATAATTTATTTCAATTAGATAAATTCATTTGATAACTTGCTCTTCAGAAAATAATGCGATCCCTCTGGGATCGAACGACTGCGGGCCTCGAATCTCGGCTAACATAATGTGATCCCTCTGGGATCAATCCGAAAAAACGTAATAAAAACTGCATAAGAAATTTTTAGCTTACACAGTGTAGATTGAACACCCTAGTGCCTTCGGCACTAAATTAGTATGTACTTCAAATTGTTAATTTTTCCTAGACAAAAAGAACAGTTGATTAGTGATTCGTTAATCGGTTCTCCCAACGCATAGGTATCGCACTCTAAAGTATTTGAAAAACTCAAAAAAGACTGCCGAGAAGGTTAAGTTGACAGATCAACGTAGGAACAAGGCAATGCCTTGTTCCTACGTTGATCAATATACCCAGCAATTTAGTTCCCGAGGCACTAGTGCCTCATCCCGTAAATCCATACCAATCTATGCTTGTTATTTACTTACGGGATGAGGCACGAGGAATTCTAAACATTTTATTAAAAAATCAGATTTTATCACATGCTTCCAGATTTTTATCTTACCTTATGTTTCTATTCTATTAATTTCTCGAAAGTGCTTGGGAATAAAAAGAATAGCTATAACATTTTAATTTTTTAATAATTAAGCATGAACGAACTAATCACTCTCGGAGAATTTGTAATTAAGAACCAGGCAGATTTTCCTTACGCAAAAGGAGAATTGAGCAGCTTACTAAGTGCCATCAGGCTAGCAGCAAAAGTAATGAATAGCCAATTGAGTAAAGCCGGTTTAGTCAGTAATTTAATGGGCGAAGTGGGCGAAAAAAATATTCAGGGAGAAGAACAAAAGAAACTGGATGTCTATGCTAATCAGCTTTTTATTAACGCACTAAAAGCCAGGAACGAGGTCTGCGGAATTGGTTCGGAAGAAGAAGATAAAACCATTATTTTTGAAAACAAACCAGGTGTCAAAGGAAAATATATTGTATTGATCGATCCGGTGGATGGCTCTTCGAATATAGAAGTAAACGTTTCGGTAGGAACTGTTTTTGCGATTTACCGTCGTGTATCTCCGATTGGTACGACTGCGATCAAGGAGGATTTTCTTCAGCCTGGCCGGGAACAAGTTGTGGCGGGTTATGTTATCTTTGGTTCCTCCACCATGTTGGTCTTCACCTCTGGAAACGGGGTCAATGGTTTTACCTACGATCCGGCCATTGGTGTTTTCTTTCTTTCTCATCCTGATATGAAAATACCGGAAGATGGAAATATCTATAGCATAAATGAAGGCAACCACGCTTATTTTTCATCACCTGTAAAAGCTTATCTCGATCATTGCAAGTCGGTAGATGCTGCCTCTCAACGTCCTTACACCGGACGGTATATTGGTTCGATGATCGCGGATGTACACCGTACTTTATTGAAAGGAGGAATTTATATGTATCCGGATTCAACGATTGCTACCAACGGAAAATTACGGCTTTGCTACGAATGCAATCCGATGGCTTTTTTGGTAGAACAGGCCGGAGGAAAATCTACGAATGGACAGCAGTCAATCATGGATTTAAAACCCAGTGATATTCATCAGCGAACTGCTTTTTACACTGGATCGAAAAAGATGGTAGAGGAACTGGAGGGGTTTTTAAGAGAAGGTGTTGCCCGCTAGCCCACCACAAGCACTAACTTTCCTTCGCTTGTTTACACCTCCAGGTGTAGATACAAAATCATGACCGCCCCATAAATACAAATCCCTCGTCATTCCAAATACCTTCCAGTAAGTCTATTTCAAGTTTACAATTGTTTTGTTGTTCTGGCAATAATGCTTTTTGATAATTGGAGGCACTGCTGTAAAGATAATGCTCCGGTAATTCTACGATCCCTGCCACTACTGGATTTCTGTGAATATAATTCAGCTTTTGGCGTATCACCTTAGGCGTATATAACTCAATAGGACGATTACCTTTTTGCCATATTTTATAGTTTCTATTTTTTCCATCCAATTTAGCTGCATTTCTGAAATGAATTAACAACCACTCTTTTCTACTTTCTTTCGTATCTGTTTTTTCTAAAAATTGGATGATCTGTTTGGCTGTATAAGATTTAAAGTCTCTTAGTATAGCCGATAATTCTTGTTCTTTTATCGCTCTCACTATCAAATGTAAATGGCTAGTGCCTCATCCCGTAAATCCATACCAATCTATGCTTGTTATTTTTCGCCTGCTTTTCCCCGCCTGACCGATGGTCAGATCGGACAGGGTTAGAAAATTCCTCACTATGCTACGGCATAGCTCCAAGGGCCATCCCGTCCGCTAGCGGTTCCTTCACTTGAATGTCCGATGGACATTCATCCTTCGGAAAC
>Ga0209828_1002453_pt1 | contig 15391 bp, 8 predicted proteins | sample MaitaG_FD_187429 | JGI IMG/M metagenome (GOLD analysis project Ga0209828, IMG submission 187429) | Marine algal microbial communities from Maine, USA - Maine_Asex2 metaG (SPAdes) (version 2) | ecosystem: Host-associated > Algae > Red algae > Unclassified | place: Maine, USA | collected 2015-01-05 | reverse complement strand
GTGGGCGATGCCTTCGAGTTCGCCGTAGCCGGGCGCGGTGAAGGGGTATTTGTATTCGATGTCGACCGTGCCGTAGCCGTCTTTAGAATAGTGGGCCAGTTCGTCGGCGTCGTGGTCGCGGAAGATCAGGCGGTCGGAGGTGATGCCAAGCGAACGCCACCAAGCCATGCGTTGCTCCTTCCAGAACTCCAGCCATTGCTTGGCTTGGTCGGGCGGGCAGAACCATTCCATTTCCATTTGTTCGAACTCGCGCGAACGGAAAATATAGTTCCGCGGCGTGACTTCGTTGCGGAACGACTTGCCGATCTGCGCCACGCCGAACGGCATCTTCACCCGCATCGTGTCGACCACAAAACGGTAATTGAGAAAGATGCCCTGCGCCGTTTCCGGACGCAGGTAGGCGACGTTGTCCTCGCCGCTGGCCGCGCCGACGAAGGTCTTGAACATCAGGTTGAATTCGCGCGGGGCGGTCAGCGTGCCGTCCTTTTTCGCGTCCGGTCCGAGCACGCGCGGGTAATCGCTCTCGGCGATTTCGGTATAGCAAATCGTCTCATAGTCCTCGGGGTTTACCTTGGACTTCTTCATCTTCTTGTGCGCCGGCGCGGGGTCGCCTTCCATGAACGCGTACATGCGGTCGTGTTCGGCGTCGGCTTTCGGAACGAACACCATCACGTGGTCGGCGCGGTAGCGCTTTTTGCTCTCGCGGCAATCGACCATCGGATCGGAGAAACCACCGAGGTGGCCGCTGGATTCCCAGGTGGTCGGGTGCTGGATGATCGACGAGTCGAGTCCGACGATGTGCACCGGATTGCCGTCCGGGCCGATCGGCGGCGCGTGCACCATGTGCTGCCACCACAGGTCGCGAATGTTGTTTTTCAGTTCGGTGCCGAGCGGACCGTAATCCCAAAAGCCTTTGATGCCGCCGTAGATTTCGGAGGCCTGGTTGATAAAGCCGCGTCGCTTGCAGAGGGCGACGAGTTTTTCCATGTTGATTGCGGGTTCGGTTAATTCGCTCATTGTCTTATCGTGTTTGAAGTGCGCCCTTATCGCCGGATTTCCAGTATGTCCAAGCAGAAAGTCGGACGAACTCGCCGGAAAAGAGGCGGCCGCACAACGGAAAATCGACCAACGGCAACGTATTGAGGCAACTGCAATTGAAGACTCCCATGGAACCAACACGCCGGTCATTTCTCGCATCCACCGCCGCCCCCGCGTCCATGCTCGCCCTCCATACCTTTGTCCCCTAGCGCGCCTTTGGTCGTGGTTCAAATCGGCATCATCGACAGCCTCAGTGACATCGCCTACGCGCCCGCGCTGGACGATCTCAGCGTGCTGGCAAAAGACGAGAAGGTGGGGCCGGCCGCCGGTCGAACTCAACCGTGGAATCAATACCCTGCAGCTAGTCCTCCGTCCCACCAAGACCCATCGGCATTTGGGAATTCACGTTCAAAAAGGTGGAGGAAACTTTTTCATCGAGACCTTCGCAGCCCTCAAAAGCGCGGTCGGATAGCTCCAAAAAAAGTCCGTTGCGAAGTGATCGTGGCAACTCGTATTTGCAAACAATGTATCAACTTTGAGAGCCGAATGGGTACCGTTGGTGAAGGCGGTCACGATCGTGTGTATAAAATGTTCAAAACACCCCGATTCTGACACATGGCAAGGTTCCTGCTTTCTAGAAGACAACACCCTTACGGAAAGCCCCCAACCGAAAGCTCCGCTATGAAACGTCTCCTGATCCTGCTCGCCTTGACCCTCACCTCCGTGGCATTTTCACAAACGACCACATTCGTTAAGTCCCCTGGACCATCAGTGTCAATGGATGTAAAAAAGAACGGGGGCACCTTGGTCACCCTCACCCCGACATCGGAGGTTTCCTTTCATGCGCAAGGGATTGATTTGGCGATGAGCAATGGCGACGACTTCCGCTTCCATTTCAACCATGGACGCCTCGGCAACCAGCCGGAGATCCGCGAAGTGTTTGGCGTAAAAGAGGTGTGGTACCCCAGACTCTACAAGAACATCAGCCTACGCTGTTTTGTAAAAGCCGACGGGGAAATCGGCTACGATTGGAAAATGGGGCCGGGCGCAGACGCCTCCCAAGTGCGCATGACCATGGAACGCCAGTTGGCCGGTCAACTGGTCAACCCAAATCCACAAACGTTCGTCGCACTCGGCCGCTGAGTTTAACCCCAGAAACAACCCGAGCCAATGTCATCCTGGGTTTTATTCAATGCGCTGAAATCGGCAAAATCGTTTGGCGACCGGCGTGGAATTTTGATTCGCTCGGGCCATAAAATGGTTTGTTTGCTTGGTGTGGATCGCATTGGCGGCGGGAACCGCCTCGGCGCAGATTACCATGTCGCTCGGGGTAAAACCGAGCCAGCTGAAATTCGAGTTCGACGAACTCACGGTCCCCGCTGACCGCGAGATCTCGCTCACTTTCCTGAACAACGGCATCATGCCGCACAACTTCGTGCTGTGTGAGGCCGGACGCATGGACGCTCTGGTCGCCGCCGCCGGAACCATGAACCCGGCCAGCGCGGCGAAACGTGGCTGAGTGCCGGACAGCAAAGACGTACTCGCGCACACCGCGCTGGTCGCCGGCGACAGCAAAAAGACGATCACCTTTCGCAGCCCCAAGATACTCGGAACCTATCCCTACCTTTGCTGCTATCCCGGCCACTGGTTCGTGATGCGCGGCCGCATGATTGAGGTCGCCCCCACCAAGGGGAAGACGCCTATGCCGGTGGTCACCAAGATGGCACTCGACGCGCCCGCCGACAGCTTGTCGCTGTCCACGGTTCAACCCAAACCCGAAGGCAGCCTCGCCCGCCCCTTCGTCATCCGCACCTTCATGCCCGACCCCGGCTTGGTCGACACAGTGTTCCAATTCCATCAGCAAGGATTTCCCGCGTCCAAGTACTCACCCAACGCCGGCAAAGACGTGAACGGGACCGTGAACCCGATCCATGGATTGCCCGCCGCGTTCGGAGTAAACCATGGCGAGGCCCTGTCCTATTGCTGGGACTCGGTAGAGTGCAAATTGCTCTACGCCTGGGTCGGCGGCTTCCTCGACATGACGCCCTACTGGGGCGCCGGCAGCGGGGGTGGCCGCCGAGGCTTCGGCTACGTGCCGAAGATCACCGGGCGTGTCGTCCTGCAAACCGAAACCGCCGGTCCCTTGGCCACCGACACGGTGGCCATGCATGGATTTCATTAGGACCAAGGCGTGCTGGTGTTTCACTACACTCGGACCGGGTTCGAGATCGAGGAACGGATCGAACCGGCGGGCGGCGCAATGCTACAAACGTTTACCCTGAAAAGTCCGACCAAGAAACTGGCTACATTCGCGTTCACAAACGAAGAGAAGCCACAGCTCACCAGCTCCGCCGGTAGTCGGTCTCGCCGTTGTTCGCGCAGTACACGGTCGACGACATCAAACTTCCACCCACGGTCGCACCCGAAATCGGTGGACTTGGCGCTGGCGAGACGAGACCGTCTGGAAGACGGTACGGCTTCTCATAGCAACTCACTGCCGCCGACGTTCAGTGTACCACCCTGCCCTAGCCCCAAGGCCGAAAGGCGGAACACGGCGGCGGTGGCGGCGCCAAGCTCAACCAAAGGATTGGTCGTCGCCACCGCGATCACAGGGATGTCGCCGTTTTTGGCCGCTTGGATCCCGGAAAAGGAATCTTCGAACACCAGTGCATCGGCGGGTTCGACGCCAAGCGCCGCGGCCGCCTTGAGAAACACTTCGGGGTCGGGCTTACCGTGTTCGACATCGTCGCCGGAGAAAATGGCGGTGAAAAAATCGTTGGGCAGGTTGAGCAACTCGATGGCGGCGATGAGATTATCGCGCGGCGTGCTCGAACCCACCGCAAAAGGAATGCCTTCGGCCTGCAACCAGGCGAACAGTTCGGGGATGCCAGGAAGCGGATCCATGCCGGACTCGCGGATCAGGCTGCGATAGGTTTCCTCTTTGATCAACGCGAGGCGGGCAATCTCTTCCGGGGACTCGGCCCAGCCTAGGATACCGGGGATGATCTCCTCGTTTCGTTTTCCGAAACTCAATTGGAAGTGGTTGTCGGGCAGCGGCAGATCGTGTTCGGCGGCCATCTGTTCCCAGGCAAGTTTGTGTTGGGCGGAGGAGTCGACGACCACGCCGTCCCAATCGAAGATGACACCCTTGGGCTTGAAGGTTTTCCTCTGGTTCGTGCCGGGTTGCAGATTGTGGCGGAGAAAGTCGGGGAGTTCGGTGATGGTGTCGAGTCGGGCATCGGCGGCGGGAGAGCTGAGTTCTTGGTTTACCAGCAGCGTCTGGCAACCGGCAGCGCGGCCGGCTTCGACATCGCGGGGCGAGTCGCCGATCATCCACGAACGCGCCAGATCGAGTCCGTGTTGTTCGGCCGCCTCGAGCAACATGCCGGGCGCGGGTTTCTTGCGCGGCGATGACGGGTCGGTGTCGCCGCAGAAATAGATGGCGAGCAGTTCGAGACCGGCTTCGGCGACGATGGCGAGCAGCTTGTCATGAATAGCCGCGAGTTCGGACTCGGTGATCTGGCCGAGTCCGACGCACTTTTGATTGGTGATGACCACCGCGGCGTAGCCGCGTTCGGTGGTGATACGCAGCGCGTCGAGAAACGCGGGATAGACGTGGAAGTCGTCCGGCGAGAGAATGTAATAGGCCACGGGTTCGTTGATGATTCCGTCGCGGTCGAAGAACACGCAGGGGCGCGCTGCGGACTTGGGTAAGGTGTCTAACATTGGCGAAGTGCTTAGTGAAGGTGGAAGCCGGAAAAGGTTGGCGAACGAACGGAGGTCTTCGTTTCGACCGGAGCGAACGATGCACTCTCGAACCGGCCGCCAGACCGGTCGATGTTTTCTTCGGGTCGGCTACCTAGGACTCGCTCGTTCCTCACTCGCCCTAGGCTAGAATGCATGACCCCGTTGGGGTGGCCGTGTTTGTTCGGGCTAGTTCGCACCCGTCCACATGAGGCGCCAACGGCGCGAGTTGTGTAGCATGGAATTGCATTCCGTGTCGGTGGCTTGGATTTATAATGGGTCAGGCCGTCTGCCGAGGGATGCGGAGTGCAGACTTGAACGAACGAAAAGAGATCTTCGTTGGCGGGGTAAACGGGACCTTTCATGGGACCTCGTCCACCGGTGGTTTGGTCCGCCAGCGGCGATGAATCCAGGTCCATTGTTCGGGGTATTGGCGGACCATGGATTCGAAGGCGGTGGTCATTTCCTGCGTCACTCGGCGGATGCTTTCCGGCTCGCGGTCCGGCGGGGGTTCGATGACCGGGAGACAGTGAATTTGATGTCGACCGCAGGGCTGCCGGATGGCTGCGACGGGCACGATCGGACAGCCCGCTTGCGCCGCGATGAAGGCGGCGCCGGGCGTGGTACAGGCTGGATGGCCGAAGAAGTCGACGAAGATACCGTTTTCTTTGGCGGTGTTTTGGTCGATCAGGAAGCCCAGCACTTTCTTTTCGCGTTTGATGGCAGTGATACAACGCCGGTAGCTGTCCTTGCGCGGCAGGACCTCCGTGCCAAAGCGGCTACGGATTTGGTTGAGATAGCGGTTCAGCGAGGGAGGTTTAACGTCTTTCACCACCACAAACATCGACATGCCCTCGAGTTGGCCAACGGTGCCAAGCACTTCCCAACTGCCGAGATGGCCGGTGGCAGCAATGGCGCCCTTGCCCCGCGCGAGGGCCTCGTCGAGGTGGTGGCGGTCGACCCATTCGTACTCGTCACGGAACGCTTCGGGGCAGACGGCGGCGAGGTGCAAGGAATCGATCAGCGTGTAGGCGAGGTGATCATACATCTGCCGGCGGATGGATTTTAGTTCGTCCTCGGGGCGGTCCGGGAAGGCGCGACGCAGATGGGTGAGCGCATCCTCACGCCGTTGCCGAACGACATTCGCGTATACAAAGCCGAGACTGCGCGCGAAGGCCCGACGCGCGCCACGCGGTAGTTTGGACACGATCCAGACCAGGCAGCGCAGGAACGCGACAAGCAATGAAAAGCGCGCCGGAGGTTCCGACGCGCTCGTGGGCTTTTTCGACTCGGAAGAAACCGAATCCGCGGAAGCATGCAGGCGGACCTCCGAGGTTAGATGATCGACATGAACAGCAGCAGACGGACGGTTACGGCGTGCCTGCGTACTGTTCGAACACGAGTTTGCCGTCTTCCACCGTCACGTTGACCACTTCGTCGTCCGCGATATTGCCACGAAGAATTTCCTCGGCGAGCGGGTCTTCCAACCAGCGTTCGATGGCGCGGCGCAGAGGACGTGCCCCGTACTTGCGATCGTAGCCTTTCTCGACCAGCAGGTCGCGGGCCTCCTGGCTGAGGTTGAGTTCGATGTGGCGCGCTTTGAGGCGGCTGGCGACTTTCATCATTTCGATTTCGAGAATCTTTTCGACGTCTTCGCGGTTGAGTTGGCGGAACACGATGAGTTCGTCGATGCGGTTGACCAGTTCGGGTTTGAAGTAGTCCTTAGCGGCCTTCATCACACCGGCTTTCATCTTGTCGTAATCACCGGACTCAGACGTGCCGGAGAAACCGAGACCACCGCCTTGGCTCGCCATTTGCGCGCCGACGTTGGTGGTCATGATAACAATGGTGTTCCGAAAATCGACGGAGCGCCCGAGGCTATCGGTGAGTTTGCCTTCCTCGAGAATCTGCAGCAAGAGGTGCATGACATCGGGGTGCGCTTTTTCGATCTCGTCGAACAGCACGACCGAGTACGGACGACGGCGAACGCGCTCCGTGAGTTGACCGCCTTCTTCGTGGCCGACGTAGCCGGGCGGCGAACCGACCAGACGCGAGGAGCTGAATTTCTCCATGTACTCCGACATGTCGATCTGGATCAGCGCGTCGGGATCATCGAACATGAAGTCGCTGAGCGCCTTGGCGAGCAGGGTTTTGCCGATGCCGGTTGCGCCGAGAAATACAAAGGAACCGATCGGCCGACGCGGATCTTTCAACTGCGCGCGCGAACGACGCAGCGCCTTGGAGATCACGTGGACGGCGGCATCTTGGCCGACGACGGTCTTTTGCAATTCTTTTTCCATGTCGAGAAGACGGGCCATTTCGGCCTTGTTCATCTTCTGCAAGGGTACACCAGTCCATTTGGAGACGACGTGCATGATGTCGTCTTCGGTGATTTCAACGGTGGTCTCATCGAGGGTTTTTCGCCACTCGGCCATTTCGAGATCCATTTTTTCGCGGGCGGCGCGTTCCTCGTCACGGAAGGCGGCAGCCTCCTCGAACTTCTGGTCGCGAATCGCTTCTTCCTTCTTGATTTTGATCTCTTCGATCTCGGCCTCGCGGGCACGGATCTCGGGCGGACGGGTCATGCTTTGGATACGCGAACGCGCGCCAGCCTCGTCCATCACGTCGATGGCTTTGTCCGGCAGGAAGCGTTCGGTAAGATAGCGCGAAGAAAGTTCGACGGCCATGACCACTGCTTCGTCGGTAATCTTGGCTTTGTGGTGCGCCTCATATTTCGGACGCAGGCCTTTGAGAATGAGAATGCTTTCTTCGATGCTCGGTTCGGGAACCATGACTGACTGGAAGCGGCGTTCGAGCGCAGCGTCCTTCTCGATAAAGCGGCGGTACTCGTTGAGCGTGGTGGCGCCGATGCACTGCATCTCGCCACGCGACAGCGCGGGTTTGATGATGTTGGACGCGTCCATGGCGCCTTCGGCGGAACCGGCCCCGACGATGGTGTGCAGTTCGTCGATGAACAGAATGATTTGTTTGTTGCGACGGATCTCGTCCATCACCGCTTTGATGCGTTCCTCGAACTGGCCGCGGTATTTGGTGCCGGCGACCATCAAGGCGAGATCGAGCGTGATAACTTTCTTGTCGCGCAGGAGTTCGGGCACGTCGCCACTGGAGATCGACTGGGCGAGGCCTTCGGCGATGGCGGTTTTGCCGACGCCGGCTTCGCCGAGCAGCACCGGGTTGTTTTTGGTGCGGCGGCAGAGAATCTGGATCACGCGTTCGATCTCGTCTTCACGGCCGATGACCGGGTCGAGGTCGCCCTTCTCGGCGATGTCGGTGAGATTGCGTCCGAAGGTGCTGAGCGCGGGGGTTTTGCTTTCGGCGGCGGAGACTTCGCCCATGTCGCCGTCGTTTTCGCCGGGTTCGTAATTGGGGTCGAGTTCCTTCATGATCTCGTTGCGGGTCTTATCGAGATCCACTTCGAGATTTTTGAGCACGCGGGCGGCGACGCCTTCGCCTTCGCGGAGGAGGCCGAGCAGAATGTGTTCGGTGCCGACGTAGGAGTGGTTGAGCGCGCGGGCTTCGGTGCCGGCGAGCGCGAGCACTTTTTTCACCCGGGGGGTGAACACGAGGTTGCCGACGGTCTTGGCGTCCGGTCCGGTGCCGACCGCTTTTTCCACTTCGAAGCGGACGGTCTCGAGATCAACGCCCATCCGTTGGAGGACATTGACCGCGACACCCTGGCCGAGGGCGATCAGGCCGAGCAACAAGTGCTCGGTTCCGACGTAGCCGTGGTTGAATCGGTCGGCCTCTTTGCGGGCGAGCTGGAGGACCTGTTGGGCGCGTGGGGTGAAGTTCTGCATCTATTTCCTATATTCGTCGCATGACAGACGGTTCAAATTCGTTGGTCCGGGCTATTATTTTCTGCGGGGGTTCCGATTAGACGACGTACAAGTTTCGCCCGCTCGATGTCCCGCTCACGGGTTTTCAATAGCCTTCCCGCCTCCTTCTGGAGATGGGCCGGGCGAGTTCTGAGTACCAAGTCATCAATCGTTTCACTATGTATATCACGTATTAGCCCTAAGTCCACGCCTAATCGGAGTCCGGAGAGATGATCGAGGGCTTCTTTTGAGGCTAAAATATGGGCATTGGAGAGGATGCCGAGGGCGCGTCCGACGTGGTCGTGGACCACTTCCGGCTTCTTCTGCATCAGCCGTTTGCGCGCGTTCTCCTCGTCGCCGACAATCTTGGCGACGATTTTCTCCAGCTTGCGCACCATATCGGTCTCACTGTTGCCGAGCGTGATCTGATGCGATACTTGGTACATGTGGCCCATCGCCTCGGACCCCTCGCCGCCGAGTCCGCGCACCGCCAAGCCGAGCTTGCCGAGGGCGTTGACCACCGGTTTCATCTCGTTGAGCAGGGCGAGTCCGGGCAGGTGCAGCATCACGCTGGGGCGCATGCCGGTGCCAACATTGGACGGGCAGGAGGTGAGATAACCGAGCCGCATGTCGTAGGCGTACTTCTTGGCTTTTTCGATCTCCGAGTCGATCGCGTCGATCTGCTCCCAGGCTTCTATTAAGCCGAGTCCGGGACGGAGGCCTTGCAGACGAAGGTGATCCTCCTCGTTGACCATGATGGCGACGCGTTCGTCGAGCGCGAGGACGATGCCGGCGCCGACGCCGCGTTCGGTATGTTCGCGCGAGATCAGATTGCGTTCGGAGAGGACGAGTCGGTCGACCGGTTCGATGTCGGTCATCTGTACGCTGACGCAGTCGCCGATCGAGCTTAGTTCGGCGAGGATCGAGGAGACGTCGGACCACAGCGCGGCGGATTCCTCCTCGCTGGCCCAGCCGGGAAATTTGTGGGCGTAGAAATTACGCGCCAGCCGAACCCGGCTGGAAATTACGATACTGGAGTCGCCGCCGCGCGAGATCCACGCGCTGGGCCGAGTGAGGATGTCTTGAATTTCACTCACGCGTCCACCTCCGCTTCCATGTGCGCTTTCAAGGTCTTGATTTTGTCGCGCAAGGTGGCGGCCTCTTCAAATTGTTCCTGCAAGACGGCGGTTCCGAGCGCCTCTTGGAGGATGGCTAACTCACGTGTGTATTGCGCCTGCTTCCCCTCCGAACTCGGCACTTTGCCGACGTGTTGCTCGCTGTGGTGCATCGACTGGATGACGGTCTCGAGATCTTCGCTGAACACCTCGTAACAGAGGCCACAGCCCAGTCGCATGCTCTTCTTCAGGCGCGGCCGATCCATGCCGCAGGACGGGCAGGTGGAGACCAGCGAACTGGTTCCGCCGCCGGACGCAGCGCCAACTTGGGAGAGAAATTCGGACATGTCAGCTGGTTGGTCTGTGTCGACCCCTTGTTTGGAAGCGCAAACCTTGCAGAGATGCTCCTTCTTGATGCCATCCTCCACCACTTTGGTGAGGTGCACCGTCGCCTCGTTTTCGCATCCGTCTGAATCGCACTGTTTCATCTCTTTCAATGTGCATTGGTCGGGTGATCCCGTCAAATGCTTACGTTGTTTGAAGTGATCAACGTTACAAGGTAGACCAAAGAGTGGCGGAAACCACTTCAGAGGCGTATGGCAAGATCTTGCCATGGAGTGGCAGCAGCTCGCCACACTATGGCAAAGCCTTGCCACAATCGGAAACGGGGCAGGTCATTTGTGGATTCCACGCTCATGCCCATTTTCCGCAGAGCATCGCAATCTCAACCTGCAGCAGACCGTCAGCCTAGAAGGCTGCCGGGACTGGACGGCCTAGAAGGCCGTCCTACAGTCGCGCATTCGCTCGGTAGCACCGTCCTTCTAGGGCGGTACTGGGCATCACTCGATCTCGACTCGGAACGCTTCAAACGCGGCTTCGTTGATATCGACGGTGTTCAGGGGTGGCGTCGCGCTGAGTCCCGCTTGAACCATGGTGAACGGAGCGGTGTCCAAATTGGTCGACGCCATCAGGCGATAGCTCTGACCCGCCACCGAACCCCACGTGACACGCAGCATGTTACTGCCGACCGGAGCGAGCGGCTGGATGCGGATCTCGAACACGGAAGCGGCGATCTTGGGGTGGGTGCCGGCGTCGTGTTCGGCGAGGCTGGTCATCTGGTCGCCGTCGGGGTCTCCGTTGGCGTCGTTGCGGTTGGGGTCGAGTCCGTGGCGCAGTTCGTAGCCGTCACTCATACCGTCGGCATCGGTGTCGAAGGCATTGGCGGCGGTGCCGGCGAGAATTTCAACCAAGTCGTCGATCCCGTCGGCGTCGGTGTCGATCTTCTGCGGATCGCTGCCGTAGAGGTATTCTTGCAAGTTGGGCAGTCCGTCGCCTTCGGGATCGAGCAGGCTGTCGACGACGAGCGGGTCGAGTCCGTTGGCAATCTCCCAAGGGTCGTCCATCAAGTCGCCATCGGTGTCCTCCAGAATGGGCGAGGTGCCGTGGGTGTTGATTTCGATATTGTCATTGATGCCATCGTCGTCGCTGTCGCGATCGGTCGGGTCCGAACCGTGTAGGTTCACCTCATCGCCGTCGGAAATCGTGTCGCCATCGGTGTCGGCGTTGTTGGCGCGAGTGCCGGCGACGCTTTCGGCGAGGTTGTCGAGGCCGTCACCATCGCCATCGGCGGCGGCGTCCGCGACCAGCGGATTGCTGCCTTGAGTGACCTCGTCGCGGTCTTCGATGCCGTCCCCGTCGGTATCCCGAACCAGCGGATTGGTGCCGTAGGTGTTGACTTCCTGGCCGTCGCGCAGGCCATCGTCGTCGCTATCGCGGTCACGGGGGTTGGTGTTGTAGACATTCACTTCGTCGCCGTCGTCCAGTCCGTCGAAGTCGTGGTCGGCGCGGTACGGAATGGTGCCGTCGGCAATTTCTTGAACATCGGAAATGCCATCGCCATCGGTGTCCACCGCGAACGGGTCAGTCCGCCGGCCCGACTCTTCGAGGTTCGTGAGTCCATCCCCGTCAGGATCGCCGGTGGCGTCGGCGACCAAGGGATTGAGGCCGAATTCAATTTCGAAGCCATCCTGCATGCCGTCGCCGTCGGTGTCGCGAACGTATGGATCGGAGCCGGCGGCAATTTCGGCGGCGTCGTAAGCTTGGTCGCTGTCAGTGTCGCGCCGGGTCGGATCGGTGCCGTGAACGTTTACTTCGTCGCCGTCCGTGAGGGTGTCGAAGTCGGTGTCGCCGACATTTGGTTTCGTACCATTGGCGAACTCGTCTTTGTTCAACAGGCCGTCGACATCATCATCGCCATTGCCGTCGTTCACCGCGGGATTGAGATTGTATTGCACTTCCCAGTCGTCGGGCATGGTGTCGCCGTCGGTGTCGGACAAGGCCGGACTCGATCCGTGGATGAGCACTTCGTCGCCGTCTTCGAGGCCGTCGCCGTCGCTGTCGAGTTCGGTTGGGTCGGAACCGTGGGTGTTGACTTCGTCGCCGTCGCCCAGCCCGTCGCCATCGGTGTCGACCACGGTCGGCAGGCTCTCGTAGGTGTGTACTTCCGGGCCGTCTTCGAGCCCATCGCCGTCGGTGTCTTTGTTGCGTGGATCGCTGCCGCTGACGAACTCCTCGATGTTGAGCAAGCCGTCACCGTCGCTGTCGATCGCCGCGTCGGACACGAGGTGGTCGAGTCCGTAGAAGGTTTCCCAGCCGTCGAACAGGCCGTCGTTGTCGGTGTCGCGGTTGTTGGATTGCAGGCCGAAGGCCACCTCCAAGGCGTCCCCCACCCCGTCGTCGTCGCTGTCGGGGTCGTTCGGATCGGTTGTGGTTTCCTCGCCGTCGGCCAATCCGTCGTTGTCGCTGTCGGCATCGCGCGGGTCGGTACCGGCGGCGGCTTCGGCGGCATTGGAAAGACCGTCGTTGTCAAAGTCGGCCGACCCCGGCGTCGGGAAGCCGTCGGGCAGTCCGTCGTTGTTGCTGTCGAGGTTGGTGGGATCGGTGCCGAGGCTGTTGACTTCTTCGCCGTCGAACACGCCGTCGCCATCGCTGTCGGGCAGGAGCGGGTCCGAACCGGCGGTGGCCTCAGCGCCGTCGGCGAGGCCGTCGAAGTCGCTGTCGGGCAGATTCGGATTGGTGCCGGCGAGGTATTCATCGCGGTTGACCAGCCCGTCGTTGTCCGCGTCTTGTTGCGCGTCGTTCGCCGAGGGTTGCAGCGCGTGTTCCCATTCCCAAGCGTCGGGCATGCCGTCGTTGTCGCTGTCCGTATCGTTTGGATCCGTGCCGATCGCCGCTTCCCAACTGTCGAACAACTGGTCCTGATCGCTATCGGAATCGCGCGGCAAGGTGCCGGCGAGATATTCCTGCAAATTACTCAGCGAATCGCCATCGGCGTCGTCGCTGGCGTCGTCGACGAAAGGTTCGAGGCCGTGCAACACTTCGAACGCGTTGGGCATGCCGTCGCCATCCGAGTCGCCACTATTGAGCGAGCGGTTGAGGCGCATCGAGGGATCACCGGTGAGCGCGTAGAACTGCAGTTCGGGCGAGGAGCCGTTAAAATTGTCGAGGGTGCGGAGCCCGCCAAGCACGCAGTCGCCGAGGCGGATCCGGCGTTCTTCGAACCAAGCTTCGTTGAGACCGTGGGCGATTTGGGCGGACGCGAGTTCGATGGCGAGCGAGGTGGCGGCAAAGCCGGCGACCGCGCCGTTGGCTTGTTCGGTAAGGTTCTCAGACATCGACTCGCCGCTCACGCCCGGGCTGTTGAACTCGCCGGCGGAGCAGGCGAAGGCGGTGACCACCGGAAAGGCGATGGTGTTGTTCAGCGCGGCGATATCCGCCGGGTAAAATACATCGCTCCAGTGGTCGACAAATCCATGGCCCATGTATTGCACCAAGGAACGCCCGCTGGCAAAGGCGGCTTCGGTGGCGGTCTTCCATTGGTTCAAGGAAACTTGATCGTAGTAGGCGGTGGTGGCGGCGATGTTGTTGGGCTGGTACCAATCGCCGCGCAGCTCTTCCTGACGCGCCTCGAAATTGCCGGCGTTGTCGGTCTTGTCGGTGCAGAGGTGCACTTGAGTTCGCCATGGCGCGGACAGGGACGCGTTCTCGAACGCGACGATCTTGTTCACCATATGCGCGCAGTCACTGTTGTTCGCGACCGCGAAACGGCCAATGGCCATGTCGGCGAGGTCGTCGTCGCCCGCAACCGAAACAAACCATTGATCATGCGCGGTGTAATTGAACGAGCCACCGCCCATGTGCGTCGGCAAGACGTCCTCGTGGCCGTGTCCGAAAATGTCGTAGACATCGATATAGGCGTCGCCGACCAGCAGGACATATTGGGGCGGCGCGCCGCGTCCGTGATGGTAGAGACTGCCGAGAAATTGACGGATCGCATCGGGATGGCACAGGCCGTAACCGTAGGCGTCGTACACTTCTTGCGGTTGCGCCACGAGGACCTTGAGTCCTTCGGCGCGACGGCGGTTGACCAGGGTGTTGACCGACGGAAAGCGTGCGGTGTCGGCGATCACCACCATGTCGATCCGTTGGCTGGCCGCATCCGCTAACGCGGGTTTTGCGGCCGTCTCAAGTGTCGTGATGTCCTGAACGGACGCCGCGTTTTGCAAAAAGAAGGTGGGCTTGTTCGGTGTGATATCGCCGAATTCAAATCCACCCGGAACGGCTGCGGCGCCGACCAAGCGGACCGGGCGATTGGAATCGGTCACCCGCAACACCCAGGTATTGAGTGGCAGATTGCTCACCCGGTAGTTGGAGGCACCGGGCTTGCCGTCGAAGCAAAGCCGGTTGTTGATGCCTTGCAGCATCCGCGGATAGGTCAGCACGAGATCCCGAACGCCAATCGAACTTTGCGTCCCGCGCAAATCGATGGTGGTGCTGCCTGCCGCTACGGTGCCGGACGGGAGTTCGGCGTCCTGCCATTCATTACCGTTGCCACGGTATTGAACCGAGCCAATCGACGCACCGGATTGGCGGACTTGCGCGGTTCGAAGCGCGCTGAAGGTGGGCGTGGAGTTGCGGTCGACGGCACGCATCCCGATCTCGACCGGAGTGCTGCCGGTGGTGCTGGTTCCGAGCGGTCCCGGCGTGGCAATGGTAAACGGTTCGTCGACGTTCACCAACATCGCGCGGATATACCAGTGATCCCAGTCGTCGTCCCAATAGCGGGTCGCAGGCGCCAGCGCCGAACGCGGATTGAGGATCGCGCCGTAGGGCAGTTCGGTGGCGGTGCCGACACCGTCCAGCACCCGGGCCGAACGGTCCTGCATGCGCAGCGCGGTCGCGCCCGGAACCAGCCAGTACACGTTTTCCGGACTGTGAATACTGTCGAGGCCTTCGCCGTAAAAGTAGAGGGCGTCGCCGTTGCCGAAGGTGCCTTCGGTGGTGGCGAACACGGCCACCGGCTGGTCACGATGGAACATGGCAAGTTCGCGACCGACCAACTGGGCCGGCGCGATACCGCTGGCCAGCAGCGTGTTGAACGGGATGCGGTACACGCTTTGTTCGGTGATCCGGATCCGGAAGACCGGCGCCCCAACATCGGCGGCATCTCCGGGAGACCAGTGGGGACCAAAATCGGCGGCGTCCTGGCTGACCGGGAACAACTGCAAATCGGTCATGCCCGTCGATTTCACCACATGGGCCGGCGGATCCCACGCGATAGCGGAAAGTCCGGACAGCAAGAAGAGTAGAAAGGTCACG
>Ga0209828_1002452_pt1 | contig 15393 bp, 5 predicted proteins | sample MaitaG_FD_187429 | JGI IMG/M metagenome (GOLD analysis project Ga0209828, IMG submission 187429) | Marine algal microbial communities from Maine, USA - Maine_Asex2 metaG (SPAdes) (version 2) | ecosystem: Host-associated > Algae > Red algae > Unclassified | place: Maine, USA | collected 2015-01-05 | reverse complement strand
CGCTGGGTGCGGCCGCCTTGAGTTGCAGTCTCAAGGTTCTGGAGAGCCTTGGGGCCGAGGAACATCGATTTCTTCTTCGTGTCAGCCATGAGTTCAGGATACAACGTATTCCAAATGTATTCCACGACTGTCTCCCGTGTTCAATCCTGATCGACTTCGAGTTCGCGAGCTTCCGATAGAGCGGTAGCTCTCAGCAGATAACTATGATCACAGCGCTCATTCAGATGCAGCGCCCACCCAGGGCATTCTGGGAGGTAGCACAGCGCTCAGGGCCAGATACCCCGCAATGAAGCCGAGCGGATGACTCCGCTGAATTGTTGTTCGCGAAACAAAACCCTTGGGGGTGCTTGGTGAAGATGGAAGTGACTCGAAAGGCTCGCTATGACTCCATCATCGCGGTCCATGCTCTTCGCTGCGACCGGTCCGGTGGGGCGCGAGATCTACAGCACCAATGGCTCGGTTGGCACAATCAACCTGAATCTCGATGTCCGACCCGGACCCGACGGCTCGGGGCCGCGCGAACTCCTCAGCTGGGAGAACGGCAAGCTCTACTTTTTCGCCTGGGACGGCATTGGAGATTCCTCCAGCAGAACGCTCTGGTCTTTCGAACAGGGATCTCTGGTTGAGTTCAACCTGCTGGGTGGTGGCGGTCGATCGAATCTGACCGACTGGGATGGCCAGTTGTTCTTCATCGCCGACACGGCGACCAAAGGAAGGGAGGTTTGGGTGACCGATGGATCTGCTCGGCTTACTGCTTGGCCTGCTGGTGGTCGTCTCCCCTGCTGCGGCACAGAGCTCTGCGCCTCAGAGTCCATGCGGCGCTGACGTCTTGTTGGTCATGATCGGCGGCGAGCAAATGTGCGGGCTTGACTCTCGCACGATCGCCAACGGCCAGTACAACCCGCCGGTAACTTGCCCGGCGCCATACCTCGCGCTGTCCTACAGCTGCGTTGCTCCCGCGGTGCCGCCGACGGGCACCACGACTGGGTTTGTCTGTGCGCCTGGCCAAAGGTCGATCGGCTCTGGTGCTGACTTGCAGTGTGAAAGTGGCACACAGCGCATTCCGGCAAACTTCGTGCTCGCATGCCCTGACGGTTCCGAAGCCGTCGATGTTTCAGCCGAGCCGCTCGAATGCTTAACAACGGAATCGGTGACCCTACCCGTCGATCGCGAGTCGGTGTACGAGTGTTCGTTCGGAGGCGCCAGTGAAGATGATCCGCTGACAGCCGACAGTCAGTGCGTCGAGTTCATCGAGTCCCCAGCACCTCTCAGCACCGTGCCGGGCTGTGTTGATCCGGCTGAACTGTGGCTTGTCGACCCGACCTATGAGTTCTCCATCGGCTACTGCCGCACATTGCAATCGACGACAACAGTGGCGCCAGTCAGCCCCGATCCAGTTGAGTGTCCATGGGAACTTGGTGCCTCGCGATGGAGGGACAGAGTGCTGGATGAATCGGGCCCAGACCCGCTGTGTATTGAACGGATGTATACCTCTTACGAGACCATCGACGTTGAGGCCTATGTGTGTCAATCCCTCGTCGCCCAAATCGAGGAGGTTCCCGGGACAGGACCCGGCAGTGATCTTCGATGCCGGACAACGATCAATTACGGCTCCGTAACGTGGGTGAACTTCAGGTGTCCAACGGGTGCAACGGGGAACCCTGGACTGCACGCTTGTGAGCTGACAGTCCCAGCTGGCTCTGTTGTGGAAGCAGTGCCAACACAGCCGTCCTGTCCAGCGGGCTTTGAACTGTTTGTGGTAATCCCTCCTGTTCCGGTTGAAGCCCAGGAGTGTTTTGGTCCGGCGTATGTTGCGGCCCAGATTGGCCAGCTCCCTGTGTGTCCCGACGGGTCAACGCGATCGACCGACGGGACCTACATCGTCGAAGTGGGCGAGTGCCGAGTCAACGTTGCTCCCTGGACTTTCGGAGAATTCCCGTTCGAGTGTGTTGAGTACGTGACCACTGATGATGGCCAATGCGTTGTGGTCGTCGGGGACCCTCAGCCGAACTGTGGTGGTGTCGTGGCGACTATCAACCTGAATGTGACTCCTGGCGCTTCTGGCACCTCGGGTGATGACGTGATTGTCGGTACCTCGGGGCCTGATGTGATCAACGGTTTCGGCGGCCACGACACGATTTGTGGTCTTGGCGGCAACGACACGATTGCCGGTGGTGACGGTAACGATGTCGTCTTTGCCGGCGGAGGCGACGACTTCGTTTCTGGTGGTGCGGGCAAGGACAGGATTCGCGGCCAGAACGGTGATGACATCATCAACGGCGGTTCGGGAAACGACAATCTGAACGGCAACAATGGTGATGACATCGTGAATGGCGGCGACGGTCATGACTTTGTGTCCGGTCGTGATGGCAGTGACACCGTGACCGGCGGTCCGGGAAACGACACTGTCCTGGGCGGCGGGAAAACGGACGTGGTGAAGGGCGGATCGGGCAACGACACAATGTCCGGTAACGGCTTTGCTGATGAGATGTTTGGTGGGCGCGGTGATGACGTGATGAACGGTGGCGACGGCCCGGACCATCTCCGCGGTGAGCAGGGCAACGACACACTCGCAGGCGGTCGCGGCAACGACATCTTGTGGGGCGGCAATGGCGACGATGATTGCGATGGAAAGACCGGATGGGACACCCAGGTGAACTGCGAAGATCTGGTCAGCATCCCCTAGATCGGCCGGGGCAGCTCGAGCTGCCCCGAGAACTCAACCAGGCGTGGCGTTGACCAACGTGGTGCAGGTGAATCCGAGGTCGTTGCCGTCTCGGCCGTCGCACGAGTCTTACCTTCGCCGCCGGTCAGCGTGTCGTCGCCGTTGCCGCCGATGATCCGATCGCAACGTGTCAGCAAGCCAACGGCGGGTGCGTGTTTCAGCTGGGCGCGGCGTCGGTCTTCGTCGGCCGTTTGCGCTGTTCGGCCGTTTGTGTTTCGGCTGTAGCCCTGTTCGAAAAGTGTCGCAGGCGTCACAGCGGGCTTGTGAAGCGGGCAACAGTGCGATGCAGGCGGCTGCGTCATCGTCGAGATATGGGTGACCCTCCCGGCGGCACTCCAGGAAAAGGATCAATCAGCGATGGAAACAACAACCTTCACGTCGAAGGTGCGACGGCTTACAACCGTGGTGGCGATCGCAATGCTGTTCACACTGGTCGCCTATCACGACACGGAAGACAGTTCGATGCATCTTGGAGTTTGCCTCGATGCGCTATGCAACATTGATTATCGTTCCGTGATTGCTCTAGGGTTCGGGTCGTGACGCAGTTCGTCACCTGATCGCACCCCGGAGGTCGCCGTGTCACTTCGCCGATTTGTCTGCACGCTGTCGATTTTGTTGAGCTTGCTCGGCGCCAGCATGTTCTTGTTGCCGCAAGCTGCGAACGCGCAGGCCTCATGCTCTACGGCAACGGCCTCCAGCAGAGCCAGTCAGGCCGAATGCCAGGCACTGCACGCCGTTTATCAGGCGACAAACGGTTCGGGGTGGACGAACAACACCGGCTGGACCACCACGACTGATCCGTGCAACTGGCATGGCGTTCTCTGCAACCAGAGCGGCGTCATCTTCCTCACCCTTTCCAACAACAATCTGGTGGGTTCGCTCCCTTCGCAGCTCGGCAGCCTGCCAAACCTGACTGAACTGACGATCACGAGCAACGAAAGCCTTACTGGTCCGATTCCTCCGGCGATAGCGAATCTGTCGAACCTCGAAATCCTGAGGCTGAGTAACAACAGTTTGTCGGGTTCGATTCCGTCGCAGTTGGGGAACATGACGAATCTGGAGCAGTTGTCCCTCTGGGGCAACGATCTCTCCGGGTCCATCCCATCATCGTTTGGGAACATGGCAAGCCTCGTCGTTCTCGATCTCTGGAACAACAACCTGACAGGTTCGATTCCGTCGCAGTTGGGTAACCTCCCGAACCTCGAGTTTCTGAACCTGCCTAGAAACAACCTGTCCGGTTCGATTCCGTCGCAGCTTGGAAGCCTGCCGAACCTCAACAGCCTCGCCCTGGCGTCCAACAACTTGTCGGGTACCATCCCGTCGCAGTTGGGGAATCTGTCGACGCTCGAGTTCCTGTCGCTGGGCAACAACAATCTGACAGGATCAATCCCATCGTCCCTGGGCAACCTGTCGAATCTGGAAGACCTTGACCTTGCTGGCAACAACCTGACGGGTTCGATTCCGTCGCAGTTGGGCAACCTGTCGAATCTCGTTTTCATGAGCCTGACTTTCAACGACCTCTCTGGTCCGATTCCCTCCTCCTTCGGGAATTTGGCGAACCTCAGGTTTCTGTTCCTGAGCTTCAACAACCTGTCTGGCCAGGTGCCGAGTTCAATGACCAATCTGTCGAACCTGGAATCGCTAACGCTCTTCACCGACGCGTGCCTGTTCGCGGACGCTTCAACGCTGACGTGGCTGGCCGGATTCGGGTCGGGGACATCCGGCGTTGTGAGTTCGTGCGGCTCGACGATGCCGATGTGTGATGGTCAGACGGCCACACTCGTTGTGACCCCCGGCGTTGCTTTGACGGGTTCTTCGGGCGCTGACGTGATTGTCGGGACCACCGGCAACGACGTGATCAATGGTGGCGGTGGTAACGACAAGATTTGTGCGCTGGGTGGCAACGACACGATCGTTGGCGGGACAGGTGATGATGTGATCTTTGCCGGTGGTGGCAACGACAGTGTTTCTGGCGGTGCAGGTAAAGATCGGATTCGGGGTCAGAATGGCAACGACGTCATCAATGGTGGCGACGGGAACGACAATTTGAATGGCAACAATGGTGACGACACGGTGAATGGCGGCGCCGGTCACGACTTTGTTTCTGGTCGTGACGGCAAGGACACCGTGACAGGCGGCCCGGGTACCGACACCGTTCTGGGTGGCGGCAAACAGGATGTCCTCAAGGGCGGCCCGGGCAACGACACAATGTCGGGCAACGGATTCGCTGATCAGATGTTCGGTGGCACCGGAAACGACACCATGACGGGCGGCGACGGTCCGGATCATCTCCGTGGCGAGCAGGGAAATGACGCTCTTGATGGGAGCCGCGGGAACGACATTCTCTGGGGCGGCAACGGGACTGATTCGTGCAACGGTCGTACTGGTTTCGACACCCAGGTGAACTGCGAGACCACAATGAGCATCCCATAAGCCACGTGGTTGAAGCGGGTTGTCCGGCGCTGTTCGATTGACAGGCCGACACTGGTGGACGCTTTACGCGCGGAAACTGGGTGGGCTAAGCTCGCCACCGGGCACGACGGGCCCAGAAATGGCGGGGATGGCGGGCATGCGGTATTTTGGCGACAGCGTTTTTGGACGCGCGCGCACCAAGGTGAGGGTTCGCCCTTCATTCATCGTCAGTGTCGTGCTGATGGCGGCTTTGGCCGTAGCTGGTCTGGTGCTTTTCGCGCCAGCAATACAGGCCCAGACGGACAGAACGACCGTCCATTTGGTGCAGCCGGGCGCTGCGGGAGCAATCGACCTTTCTGACTACGTGACCGCGAAGACCACCCTGGGAGGCAAGCTCAGCACCGGTTCTCCAGCGCTCATTGCCTGGCCCGGCGCTGACGACCTCAGTCAGCCACTCGTCTACTCCAATGCGCGATTCACGTTCCACGACGATCCGCCCACACAGGCGCAGGACGCAGCCGGGAATCCTCTTCCAGCGGAACCCGCAACCACCGGGACCATTGTCATTACCCGCGATGATGCCCCGGCGCTGTCGGCACTCACCAGCGACTCCATGGACATCATGCTCGTGCTCGACTGGAACGAGGCGGGCCCGACCGGAACCGATGGTGATCTGGGCTCTGCAACGCTCGGCGTACGCGGGAACTTTGGGTTCACCGCTTCCAACAAGACCGTTACCATATCGGGAGAAATCGTCGCCAGCGAGTGCATCGCTGGAGATTGCAGCGACCCCGCAGCCGGCAAGCTTGCGTTGTTGGATGAGACAGAATCCGCGTTGGCGCCACAGGCAGTCGTCGATTTCTTCGGCGCCCGTGATCTCGAAGGCACCTCGGTGGGACGTGGAGTTTCCTTCGTTGGAAGCACGGCGCTGGCCAACGTGGTGGGCGACCTCGCCACAGATGAGGCAGCCAGCCTGGCGGTGGACGTCTCCGGTTCTCTCGAAATGGAAACAGGGAAGTTCATCAGCTCAGGCACGCTCGACACCAGCGTGAAATCGTTCCTGCGGGGGAGCGTCGAAGCAGAAAACATGGCCCTACCGAAGGGCCTCGACGCCAGCACCTTCGTGTTCTCGATGATCTACGAGCCCGCACTGGCTGGCAACCCGGGCACTGACGAAAAGCTCACTATTGCCGCCGAGGGTTCCATCACAATCGCAGCGCTGGAAGCCACTGATGAAGACGGAAACCCTGTTCCTGCGATGGTCGGTGTGACCATTTCGATCTCACCTTCGGGCGCCGTGAGTATCGGGGCAAAGTACGACGGCGGCTACACCTGGACCATCCCGGGCACCACCACGCCGTTGACCGTGGAATCTCTCGCATTGGCAATGTCGGTAGGTGACAGTCCGTCCATCACGGCTTCAGCGAGCGTGGTCCTTGATGGTGTCGCAATCTTTGCGAGCATCGAGGTGATCGAAGAAACGGTGAACAATCTCGCCGTCACCACAACGACCATCAGCATTGGGTTCCAGGAAGCCACGTTGCAACAGATTGCCAATGTGGCTGGAAGTGTGGCTGGCACGGATATCGCTCTTCCCAGTGAGCTGGCCAGCGTGCAATTGTCGGCCACTGCGTTCTTCGAGGTTGAGGGCAACGACGTCTCTCTGTGGCTGGAGGGGACTGTCACAGTCGGTTCTTCCAGCTTTGGGGTGGGTTTCTTCGCCGAACCTGGTGGGGGCGGCTTGTTCTCACTCCAATTCAGCTCGGAAGTCACGCTGGGTGAGCTCATGCCGAACGCTGAACTCGGCGAAACGTACGCGTCGATACCTCTGCCCACCGGCGGCGTCGTCATCTCTGACATGCCTGCGTACAACGGTTTCGATGACGCTTCCCCGCTCCCCGGGGAGGCGATGGAGTTCCTTGCTCCCATCTACGGATGCGCCGATGTGAGCGCGTGCGCTGGCCAGAACATCGAGACCGGGTTGAAGTTCTTCGGCAACATCAAGTTGCCGTCGCTCGACAACTCGCTGCAGGCACTCTGGATCACTCCCGGCAGCACCTTCCAAGTGTCGGGTTCCCTGCCCATCTTTGGCGCAGCGAAGCCGCTTCCGGCTGGCGCAGCGCCGGACACCAGGCCCGAACTTGAGCCCGTCAGCCTTACTGTGAAGCTGCCGACGATCGCGCCGTCCACCAATGCGCAGATACAGAGCGCGCCGTGGTTTGTTGGTCTGGACTTTGAGTTCACGATCGCGCAGGAGGCCGCGGAGCTCTCCTTCCTGGGAAGCGGCAAGCTCACTGCGCTCATTCCCGATGAGACCGAAGGCCAAACGTTGGCTGCACTCCTTCCGAATGATCCGACTCGTACGCAGCGCGGAAGTGGCATCGACAGATTCGACATGGTGACGGCCATTGCGTCTGCCGAGTTCAAGGCGGGCGCCAAAGAGGTCTCGTTCACGCTGACAGGAACCATCACCGGTGCAAACGGGCAACCATGGGAGTCTCCATTCGGTGCCACCTGGCTGTCCATCAGTGCGGCCACTGTGCAACTCAAAATCGATGTGGCTCCTGACCCCGGTGTGCAGCTGGGCGTGCGGTTCAAAGCCGAGATCGGCGGCGTGCTCGTGGATGCCTCAGCCGCCATCAAGGTGGGGCCGGGAACCCCAGTGAAGATCGGCGCCGGTTTCCGGCTCTACATGGACCGGCTGGCCTTGCGTGACGTCCTGGTTCTGGCCGAAGAGTTCGGTTTGGACGGGGTGGATCCAAACAACGCACCCCCGCTCGTGTTCAAGAATGTCGAGCTCATGTTCTCAACCATCGACAGCGAAACGCTCTGTCTCGACAGAGGCATCATCATTGGCGTCGATGTGTATCTCGAGGAATCGGGGTCCACCGCTGCGGCATCCATGGGAGGCGACAGCGCAGCGCTCCCGGAAGACACCGACGCCACCACGTGCGCTGGAGCCCAGGACCGGCCCGAGGAATGTGACGGCGATTGTCTCGGTTCCGGTCGTCTGGAGATTCTCGAAACAGGCCTGCTTCTCGACATCGGCATACGAAGCATTGACTTCGGACCAGTTGAGATCGTTTCACCCAAGCTCAAGATCGAAGCCAACGAGAACGCTCAGGGCATTGAGATCTCCGGCGGCGTGAAGATTGAAGGATTCCTTGAAGCTGACGGGCTCCTGAAGCTCGGCAGCGATGGCATGCGCGTCCGGGTTCGTGTGCAGGATGAGGACAAGAAGGAGACGTTCCTCATCGACGCAAGTGCTGCCTTCGATGGGCCAGGCGGATTGCCCAGCGCTTTCACCTTGGAGATCGAGATTGTCTCGGAAACGCTCGGCGATGTGAGCCAGGGCGTGACTCAGGCCCTTGATGATGCGCTGACCTTCTTCGGTGCTGACGATGCTGTCGACGTGATCCGAGTTACCTGCATGTCGCTGACCGTCTCGGTCGGGCAGAGCGACTCGCTCGATTCTGAGGATCTCGTCAACGACGGCGGAACCAAGACACTCGCCAATGGTGTTCACGGTGATCTCCACTGGGTTGCGTTCGAGAACGGCACCGACGCTGACCTGGGCATCAACGGTCAACCAAAGAAGGTCGCCTTCACCTGGGACTTTGACGAGAGCCTGGTTGACAACCTTGAGGGTCTTGCCGACCTCGGCACGCCCGTGACCGACCTCGGCGGTGGCTGCGGAATGGTGCCGGACTGGGACGTTTTCGGCGCGCAAACCGGACTGGCCCCCGGTCTCTTCGAGGCCTCATTCATTCAGCACAGCGGAAACGCCAGACACCTGAACTGTCATCCCGGCCGAGGGCTGCCGTTCTGCGTTGCCGGGGCGTTCATTGACCAGGGGGGCGTGACGTTCAACCAGAATGCTGATAACACAAACGAGGTTTCAATTTCCGGCAACGGTTTCCCGATTGAGTCTGCTCAGGCCACCAATGGAGTTGCAACCGTTCGCTTCCGTCACCTCTTCAACACGCCTGGATTCGGTTCGTACTATGTGCGGCTGGAACAGGTTGACCGCACGGTCAGCAGAGGCGATGGTCACAGTCACCAGAAGGTCGTGGCAACGCTCAACGGCGAAGTGATCGGTACGGAGGTTGATCTTGACCTGCACATGGCGAATGGGCCGGGTCTGGTCCAGGTTCGGGCCCGCGTCTTTGACATGGAGGAGTGTGACTCGTCCAATCTTCTGGCGACGTCAGGCTTCGCCCTCATTCAGATTGAGTCGTATCGACTGACCAATGACGCAGCGCAGGCTTCGCTCGAAGCATGCACGCTCAATCATCCCAACGCGGAGGGTCTGACGGTCTCGGATCGCTTCTTCTCGGTGTACCTCTTCAATCAACCAGTCTCCGGTCCGATGGTTGTCGACAGCCCGCAGACGGTCATCTTCGAAGGTGAGAACTTCGACCTTGCTGCCAGCTACACCCATGCGTCGGGCCTCGACCCGAACGACTACTTCGTCTCCTTCATCACTCCGGGTGGCGCCGATCGCCGGGTGAGTCAGGCTCCGGGCGGCCCGTTCGGGCTGTCGGGCGAGGTGCAACGAGGAGAGTTCATTGCGGCCACAACCCTTACCGCCATTGAGAACAGCGACAGCGGCGCCCACCAGCTCGAGGTCAGACTCTCGGACCAATCGGGCGGCTCAACCGCTGTTGTTGGCAGCGAACAGGTTTTTCTCAACATCGCCAACCGCGCCCCGTACATGAACGAGGTCTCTGTTGGGAACAATCTCAATGCGAGTATCCGGCCGCAACCGGCGTTGCCGCTCTTTGCTCCGTCGGGCATTACCGCCGACAATGACTGGGAGGCGCTGTCCGCCGCGCCATGGCAGAACGATGGCCCGCTGGTGCTCAATCGGGCAGACATGGGCGATGAAGCAGCAGGAACCATGCTGGTTCGGGTGTTTTCCTGGGATCCGGGACTGAAAGATACACAGACTGCAATCATCGGCACGTCCGACGGTGCGGTAACCGAAGTTGCCATGGCTGCTCTGACCAGCGGCGGAAGCGCCACTGGCGAACACAACGCAAATGTCCAGCACCAATTTGCCAATGGCGTGATCCCGGAGAACAGCTTTGAACTGAGTATCACGCTCATCGATGACGATGGTGGCCAGTCCGCAGTGTTCACACGTCAGATCACTCTGGTCAGGGGCAACGACGCCGTGCAGTTTGCAACGCCCGTTGTCGACAACAACAACGATGGCGTTTACTACGCAACCGGCACAACCTTCGGTGCGACAGACCAATCAGGCAACGTGAGCGACTCGTCGCTGGATGCCTTCGGCCCCAGCTTCTCCGACCAGTGCGTTGTCTGGTTCACCTTCGATGATCCGAACAACCTCGCCCGACTTGGTGAGAACTATCCCGATGGTCAGCGAAACTGGTTCGACATTGAAGTCAGGGGTCGGAGTCAGAGAGACTGGGAACCGACCACATTCGCTGTGACAATGCCTCGCGGTAACGGTCACGGCGGCGTTACCGGTTCAGCGAACCAGGCGATCCAGCTCTTTGACATCCCGTTCTCTGACGGTGGCGATATCAGCCCCGGAGAACCAACCGAGCGGTTCTATTCGCTCGGATGGGTCGACCAGAACAGGAATGACCCGGTTCGTGTGACCTTCGGCGTTTACACGCCGGGTGGTTGCAACGACGGTGGCGCAGCAAGTGGTCCATTTGAGGTGCTCATTGAAGGACGCGGCCCAACCAACGACTTCCAATTCGAAGGCGGATTCAACGCAGATCATGATCTGGGGGCGAGTCCGATTGTGTTGACCGAACAGGTCAACCTGTATGCGAACGTCGAGCAGGGGGAGCCCGAACTTCCTGCAGCTGGCGCCGAAAGCAACCCTGACAGCACGGTCTGGTACCAGTTCGATTCGGACTACACCTACGCCCGCTATCGCGTCGAGACAACGGATACCAACACCGGTCTGCTTGGAGGCCTGCCCGCGCTCGACACAAAGCTGGGTGTTTACGTGGGGCCCGACACCGGGTCCCAATCTGACTTCGCTGATCTGGTTGCGCTCGGTATCAACGACGACAAATCCGGTTCGCGAAAGAGCCGTGTTCTTGCTGATCCCGGTGACACGGGTATCGCCACGGGGGATCGTTTGTGGGTCCAGGTGGCCGGCTACGACGGTGGCGAAGGCATGTTCGATCTCGAAGTGGAGGCGTTGACGTCACCGGCCACCTCGGCTGAGCTTGGCTTCGTTCCGCAACTGATTCTGGATCGTCACACGTTGAGCAACGGATTCAACGGATCCAATGTTGGGCCTGCAACCCACACGATGATCTACACGGCGCAACACAACGGTCTCCTGGACATTGTCACCAGCGGCGCCGGGTTCGGCTCCGTAACGGTGACCGATCCGGCATTGTTGGATCCTGTGGGCGCACCAGTGGGGTCCGACGGATGGAGAGCGCCTGTTCGCTTCGGTCAGAGCTATCTGGTCACCTTCACTGGTAACGATGGTGACTTCCGATTCGATGCGTCACTCGTGGTCACCGAGCATGACCGCGTCGAAGATGCATTGGTAATCGCACTCGACACGTCCACGAGTTTGCGCACAGGAACGCTGGCTGGCGATTCGGACAACAGTGGAGGCGGGGCCTTCAACCGCAGCCTCCGCAATGGGTCCATCGCTGACGGGATCTCGTCTCGCGAGCCCGGAGAACCATTCCACGCTGGACTTGCGTCAACGGACCACAGCGTGTGGGCGTCGTTCAGTCCAACGGCTGGCGTGACGTATGACGTCTTCACCACCCTGGCAGACTTCGACACCGTGATCGCCGTCTACGAAGGCGCCGACGTTGAGAATCTTGTTGCACTCGCAGCCAACGACGATTTCGAAGGTGGATCTCTCGACTCCCGCGTGCAGTTCACCTCCTCGAGCGGTGATCCCGTACTCATTGCGCTGGCGGGTTACGACCACACCTGGGGTAGTGCGAATCTTCGAATCGTCGAGGCGGTTAACGACACCGACGGCGACGGACTCCTCGACGAGGTTGACGGGTGTATCAACACGAGCCCTGGACTCATCGCCACGATCAACCCCGACGGCTGTGCGCCCGGCGATTTCTTCTGTGATGGAGAACCCGCAACCATCCTGGGAACCAATGGGCCAGACACATTGCCTGGTACCGCCGGCGACGATGTCATTGTCGGTCGAGGCGGAGTGGACACGATCAACGCTGGCGCCGGTAACGACGTGGTGTGCGCGAACGGCGGCAACGACGTTGTCAATGGTGGCCCGGGAGACGACGTGATCCTTGGAGGCGAAGGTAACGATCGACTGACCGGCGGTCAGGATCGAGATCGTATTCGCGGTCAGAACGGCGACGACAAGATTTCAGGTGGACCCGGCAACGACAACCTGAACGGCAACAACGGCGACGACGAGGTCAACGGCGGCGAGGGGCATGACTTTGTCTCGGGTCGCGATGGGAAAGACATCGTGACTGGCGGGCCGGGTGTGGACACCGTGCTCGGCGGCGGCAAGCAGGACATCGTGAAGGGTGGGCCGGGTAACGACACCATGTCGGGCAACGGATTCGCGGATCAGATGTTCGGCGGTAGGGGTAACGACACGATCGTCGGTGGCGACGGTCCGGATCACCTTCGCGGTGAAATGGGCAACGATTCTCTTGACGGCAGTCGCGGAAACGACATTCTGTGGGGCGGCAACGGCACGGATTCGTGCAATGGCCGTACAGGTTGGGATAGGCAGATCAATTGTGAGACGACCTTGAGCATCCCCTGACCGGGTGGCGCACATGACAAAAGTTGGGAGTTCGAAGATGCACAGCAACGAAGATGTGAAGGTGGCCACGATCCGGCTGCTGATTGTGGTCGCGATCTGTTTGCTGGCCATCGTCGGATTTGTGGCGCTGCCTTCAACAGTTGATCCAGCTGATGCTGGTGGGTCCTGTGCAACCACGACCATTCCTCAGTCAGAGTGCACGGCGTTGGAGGATCTGTTCTCTGCCCTTGACGGGCCAAACTGGACGAACAACACCGGCTGGGTGTCGGGTTCTGACCCGTGCGGCAACTGGGTGGGGGTTTGGTGTTCCGAGGCGAACGTGCGATTTCTGAGCATCGGTCAGAACAATGCAACCGGCGTGATTCCTGCCTCCATCGGCTCCTTCACACAACTCGAATCGTTGAGCGTGTTTTACCCGGGATCCATCTCAGGCCCATTGCCCGAGGAGATCGGTAACCTCACGCAGCTGCGCAGCCTCCAGCTTGCGTCGATGTCGCTTGGCGGAGAGCTGCCTGCATGGATCGGGAATCTCACACAACTTGAAAGCCTCTGGCTGGAGCGACTTGACACATCCGGCGAGGTGCCTGCTTCCTTTGAGAATCTCACGGGGCTGAACGAGATCTTCCTTCGCGAGCATGACCTCAGCGGCCCAATCCCGGATTGGATCGGCGAGCTTGATCTGACATCGCTTGCGTTCCGCAATGGGAACGCCACAGGCGAGGTTCCATCATTCATTCGCAACCTCACCGACCTCAGCTACCTCGAACTCAACGGCAACGACTTCACTGGAGCAATTCCCGATTGGATCGGCGAGCTGGTTCAGCTCGACGGCCTGTTCCTGAACGGGAATGAACTGTCGGGCGCAATCCCTGCGTCAATCGGCGATCTTACGAAGATGAAGTTCCTCGCTCTGCAGGACAATGATCTGTCCGGTGAACTGCCGGACAGTTTGACCAACCTCACGGACCTTGAGTCCATCAACCTTGTCCGGAACGGGTGCCTGACCGCTTCCGAAGCCACTCGAACGTTTCTGGCCGACAGTCTTGCGCTTGGATTCAATGGGGAAAACGGCTTGGACGAATGTCCTGCGTTTTGCGACGGCGAATTGGTCACCGTCGACATCTCAGCCAATGAATCGCCAACTGAGGGCGACGATGTGATTCTCGGGACGGCCGGGCCGGATGTGATCGAGGCACTCGGAGGAAACGACACCGTCTGTGGCCTCGGTGGCGACGACATTGTCAATGGTGGCCCGGGAGACGATGTCATCCTTGGCGGTGAGGGCGATGATCGCTTGACTGGTGGTGAGGGTAAGGATCGCATTCGAGGTCAGAACGGCAACGACAAGATTGCGGGCGGTCCCGACAACGACAACCTGAACGGCAACAACGGCGATGACGAAGTCAACGGCGGAGATGGCCATGACTTTGTTTCTGGCCGTGATGGAAGGGACACCCTGACTGGTGGCCCGGGTACGGACACTGTGCTGGGAGGCGGCAAGCAGGACGTCATGAAGGGCGGTCCGGGCAACGACACCATGTCGGGCAACGGCTTCGCTGATCAGATGTTTGGTGGCCGGGGCAATGACACGATGGTCGGCGGCGACGGTCCGGACCACCTGCGTGGCGAGATGGGCAATGACTCGCTTGACGGCAGTCGAGGCAACGACATTTTGTGGGGTGGCAATGGCACAGATTCGTGCAACGGCCGCACCGGCTTTGACACGCAGGTGAACTGTGAAAGCAGGGTGAGCATCCCTTGACCCAGAGGCAATCCAATCCCGACTGACTTGGTCGGATTTAGCAACTACAGTTCTGGGATGCCTCCTCCGTTGACCCCCGCCGTCGAACGCCTGAGCACGGACGTCAAAACGAAGGTTCGTGAGTACCTGGATGCCGGCAAGCGAGTTGTCGCATCGTCGTCATTTCAGAGCCACAGCATCCCCATGCTGTCTCTGCTTGCATCGGTGGACCGGACGATTCCGGTCTGTTTCCTTGATACCGGATTCCATTTCCCCGAGACGCTCAAATACCGGGACGACGTGACCGAACATTTGGGTCTGAGTTTGCGGAACCTGACTTCGGCGATCCCAAAGTCACAACAACGCACCACGGCCGGCTTGCTGCTCTTCACGTCAGATCCTGACTATTGCTGCACTCTCAACAAGACTCTTCCCATGGAAACAGTCCTCGCAGAAAGCGATATTTGGATCACTGGGGTCCGCGGTGATCAAAGCGACACACGAGCTGGCTTCGCGCAGGAGATGCCCGGGCCCTTCGGCACGATCCGATTCCACCCAATGCTTGCGTGGACGAAGAGCGACATCTGGAACTATGTGAGCCACCATGACCTGCCGCGGCATCCCTTGGGCGAGCTGGGTTACGAGTCTGTCGGGTGCGTGCCATGCACAAGAGCGCCCTCTCTCGACGGCGAAGAACGTGACGGACGGTGGTCGGGATTGAACAAATCCGAGTGCGGTCTA
>Ga0209828_1002451_pt1 | contig 15396 bp, 14 predicted proteins | sample MaitaG_FD_187429 | JGI IMG/M metagenome (GOLD analysis project Ga0209828, IMG submission 187429) | Marine algal microbial communities from Maine, USA - Maine_Asex2 metaG (SPAdes) (version 2) | ecosystem: Host-associated > Algae > Red algae > Unclassified | place: Maine, USA | collected 2015-01-05 | reverse complement strand
GCGCCGGCCATGGGAGAAGGCAAGGCCGTCGTGACGGGCGGCAGTGCGGCGAGATCTACTCACATCGAAGTTGTCGCCTACGTAGCGGTCAACGGCATCGGCGGCAAGCACCAGAGCCTGCTCGGTTGACTGGCCGACGACCGCGTGCGTATGGCCGGACCGCTTCAGCCGATCGGCGACTTCGATCGCAAAGCCCCGCAAGAAGCTCCGCCGCTGCACCACAGGGGTCTCCCAAGTCGCTGCCGGATCCAGGTCCTCGAGTCGCTTGACCGCCTGGAGCTCGAGCGACGCCGCCAGCAGTTGGACGAGCTGGCGGTCTTGGGAGCGACCGATCAAGGTCAGGTCGCTGACCTTGCTGCTGCCGTAGGTCGAAAGTGTCAGAACCTGACACCGGTTTGCGTTGGCGGCAGCGCTCCAGATCAGCGAACGCTCCTTGGTGTAGGTGCCCTTCATGGCGATGGTGTCATGGCCAACCGATGTTGGGTCCGCGCCCACCAATCTGGCCTGATCAATCGCGTGATCGTTGATCAGTTCTTGCGCCTTGGCCATAAAGGCATCGGCCTCGGCCGGATAGGGCGAGGACTCGGCTTTGGCGATTAGGGCTTGTACCCGGTTAATGATGGTGTTCACGAGAGAGTGGCCTCCTGCATGGTCGAAGGGAAGCTGCAACAAAAACTTACCGTGTCGGTCTGACAGCCTCACCTAATGTGAGCACCCCAGGGGTGCTCACATAGTGCGTGAGGTGGACATCGAGCGCCCCGGAACAATTGCGAGCGCGATCATCAGGCCGACAGATAGAGTGATCCGGCTCATGTCCGAGCGTCACGCGCGAGTGGCGGAATTGGCAGACGCGCAGGCTTCAGGTGCCTGTGTCCTTAGGGATGTGGGGGTTCAAGTCCCCCCTCGCGCACAACACGAACAGACCCTGCCTGCGGGCGGGGTTTGGTCGTTTTCGTGACAAACGAACCTTGGATTTGGCAAATCCGGTTCTTCTGTCGTATCAAACGTGCATGTCCGAACCGGTAATCACCACCCATGTCAACGTCGATGGCGAACAAGACACCCGATCAGTGGCGGTGATCACGCTCGACGATGGCAAGGCGAACGCGCTATCCCGGTCCATGATTGCCAATGTCAGGTCCGCGCTCACGGCCGCCGAAGCCGATAGCAACTGCATCGCCGCGGTCCTGACCGGGCGCCAAGGCCGCTTCTCTGCGGGATTTGACCTAGGCGTTATGCAAGCCGGTGACATGGCAGCGGTAACAGAAATGGTTGCCGACGGTGGCGAGCTCGTTCGACATATCTACGGGGCCACCATCCCCGTCGTTGCCGCCTGCAACGGACACGCCTTGGCCGCGGGCGCGCTCATGTTGCTCGGCGCCGATGTCCGCGTTGGCGCACAAGGCCCATTCAAAGTTGGTTTGAACGAGGTGTCCATTGGGATGACATTGCCCGAATGGGCGTACACGATTGCCCGCGAACGGCTCAGCAAACGACACCTGCAACGCTCTTTGGTTAATGCCCGCTTGACGGACCCGGCGGGTGCCGTCGACGTTGGCTTCTTGGATCGAGTTGTCGAACCTGACCATGTTGTTGATGCTGCGATCGACGAAGCACGAGCATTGGCGGTGCTTGATGCCAAGGCGTACGCCCGAATGATGCGTGAATTTCGGGGAGCGACCTTGGTCCAGATGGCCAATCAGATCGCCGCCGACCGAGCCGCGTAGTAGTCTCTAACCTGTGGTACTGAGGAACTTTGAACGGCGGCTCGAACACCTCGTCGAGGGCACCTTCGCCCGAGTGTTCAAGAGCGGCTTGAACCCCATTGAAATCGGGCGGCGCATCGTGCGCGAGATCGACGCCAACCAGTCAGTTGGGCTCGACGGCGCGGTTGCGGTCCCGAATCACTACTGGGTGTACGTCTCGACCGCTGACTACACCAGGTTTGCCGAAGTCGAGACACCGCTCACCAACGAACTCATCGAAGCCTCCCGCACCCATATCGCCGACGAGAACTATCGCGTCCTTGGACCGGTGTCGGTTGTGCTCGTCGAGGCGCCTGAATATCCCGAAGGCACTCTGCAGGTCCAAGCCCAGTGGCGCGAGGGAGTCACCACGGCGACCACCGCTGAGCTCGTCATGGAGACCGGTGAACGCTTTGTGATTGGCGACGGCCCGTTCTCGGTCGGTCGACTGCCTGGCTGCTCGCTCATCTTGAGCGACGAAAACGTGAGTCGAAACCACGCCACGATCGAACGCAACGCCAACGGCTGGTTGCTCACCGACACCGGTTCCACCAACGGAACCACGGTGAACGGTGCGCCCGCAAGCCAGGTGCAACTCAAGTCGGGCGACCAGATCGTGTTCGGTGCGACACCTGCCACGTTCGAGGCTCGCTGACCTCGCCGTGCGATTCGACCGCACTACGCTCAAGAAGCTGTGTCTGAACCCCTCCTAAACGTGATGAAGATCATGTTGCTCGCTGGTCTCTATCTTTTCTTTGTGCGCGTCTTGTGGTCGGTGTTTAGCGAACTGCGCGACCCGCGCACGGTGGCACGCAAACGCCGCAATGGGTCCCCGGCTGCGAACGATGCGACTCGAACCACCGCCCGGCGCAGCTCAGCGCCCCCATCCTCAAGCACGCCCGGCGCTGCCCCCTTGGGTCCCGCGGCCCAGTCCGGCGGCGTCGCGGTGGCCGAAGCAGTAGCCGTTGGGCAACTGACGGTGCTTGACCCAGTCGAACTTGCTGGCCATCGGTACTCGCTTGGTCGCGAAATCACCCTTGGGCGCGCCAACACCAACGGCATCATTCTCAACGACACCTATGTGTCCACCGTCCACGCTCGAATCTTCCACACCAACGGCACGTACTTTGTCGAAGACTTGGCATCACGCAACGGCAGCATGTTGAACGGTCAGGCGATCGTCGCCACCACCGCCCTCATGCCCGGCGACCGACTTAGTGTCGGTGCAACAACGATGGAGTTTGCCTAGTGTCCTTCGGGTTTCGGATAGGCGCAGCGACCAACGTTGGCCGCCAGCGCGATGTCAACCAAGACAGCTATGCGACGGCACCTGGCTTGGCCGTGGTCGCCGACGGCATGGGCGGTCATCGTGGTGGCGAAGTCGCCAGTGCCATTGCCGCGAACGAGATGATCCTTCGCTTCACCACCCCTGGACTCGACGAACTCGTCAAAGGCGTCGAATCGGCCAACACTCGCATCCTCGACGAAGCTGCGGCCGATCCGAACCTGCACGGCATGGGCACCACGGTTGTCGCCTTAGGACTCATCGAAGTCGCCGATGGCATCGCTCTCGGTGCGGTCAACGTAGGCGATAGCCGCATGTACCGACTCACGGGCAACGTGCTCGAACAACTCACCGAAGACCACAGCCTGGTCGAAGCGCTCGTGCGCGAAGGGCGCATCACTGCTGCCGAAGCCGAAGTCCACCCTCAACGCAACATCGTCACCCGCGCACTTGGGGTGATCGAACATGTCGACGTCGACTATTTCAACTTCACCCCAAAGATTGGGGATCGCTACCTGCTGTGCAGCGACGGCCTCTTTAACGAGGTTGATGCTCAGGGCATTGCCACTACTTTGGCGACTGAGCCGGACCCGCAGCAGGCCGCGGAGCTGCTGATTGCCGCGGCTAACGAGGGCGGCGGTCGTGACAACATCACCACGGTGATTGCTGACATTGTGGCTGCCGACGATGCAAAGATGCCCGACCGTCCTGAAGCGCTAGCGAACGTGCGCAGCGACGAAGACATCACCAGCGAACCAAAAGGCCAAAGCGCCACGACTGCACACGACACGCCTCATGGCGACAGCGCTGGAGACCTGACCGAAGAACCAGACGCGGGGCAGGCGGGGGCCAAGCAGCGCTGGTCCTGGCGTCGGTAGCGGCGCCATCCACAACCGATGAAGGCTTTCTTTGTCGGACGGCATCGCCGCAACGGCGAACTCGTCCTGATCCTTTTGGGTGGTCTTGTGACCACCGGCGCTTACGTGCTGGCGACCGCCGGCCGGCTGTCTGCAATCCCTGCGAATGCAGCGCCATTCTTGGGGGTCGTACTCGGCCTGTTCGTTGCGGCGCACTTCGTGACCCGATTCCTCGCTCCCGAGGCCGATGGCCTGCTGCTGCCGCTCGCCGGTCTACTCAATGGGCTCGGCTATGTCTTTATTGCCCGACTCGACGTTGACCTGGCGAGTCAAGACAGCCCCAGCACGCTCGCCGCACAGCAGGCGGTGTGGACCTTTCTTGGCGTAGGCCTGTATTCACTTACGTTGCTCGTGGTGCGCCGCAGCCGAGACCTTGAGCAATACCGCTACATCTTGCTGTTCGCCGGGTTGGGCCTGCTGGTGCTCCCGCTCATGCCCGTGTTTGGGCAGACCATCAATGGCTCACGCATCTGGGTGCGATTTGGGCCTGTCAACTTCCAACCTGGCGAGTTCGCCAAAGTTGCGTTGGCGATCTTCTTTGCTAGCTACCTGGTCGACAAACGCGAGCTCTTTCTAGCAGGAACGTGGAAACTCGGTCCCTTCCGGCTGCCGGAGCCCAAACACGTGGCTCCCGTGCTGTTGGCCTGGGGTGTGTCGCTGCTGGTCATGATCTCCCAGAAGGACCTCGGGACCTCGCTGCTCTTCTTCATGTTGTTCCTGATCATGCTCTGGGTGGCCACCGAACGGCTGGCCTATTTGCTTAGCGGCCTGGTGCTGTTTATGGGCGGCGCCTACGTTGCCTGGACCCAGTTTGGCCACGTGCAGGTCCGAGTCGATGGCTGGTTGAATCCATGGGAGGACCCGCGTGGCGGCGGTTACCAAGTGGTCGAAGCCCAGTTCGGCCTGGCGAGCGGTGGCATTACGGGAACAGGCCCAGGTCGTGGCTATCCCCACCGTGTCCCAGCGTCATCGACGGACTTCATCTTTTCTACCGTTGGCGAAGAGCTTGGCTTGCTCGGCGCTACCGCGGTGCTCATCGCCTTTGTTCTGATGATCGGATCAGGGCTGCGCGCCGCACTCGGTGCCCGGCGGCCATTCTCGAAGCTACTGGCTACTGGACTCACTGGTCTGCTGGGCGTGCAAGCGTTTATCATCATTGCGGGTGTCATTCGAGTGCTGCCGCTGACCGGCGTGACACTGCCATTCATGAGCTACGGCGGCTCGTCTCTACTGGCCAATTACGCGATTTTGGCATTAATCATGCGTATCAGCGACGAGCAGACAGATCGCCCTGTCGACGCACCGACAGCGGGGCGTCGTCGTCGCCCAGTGACCGTATGAATCGGCAGATACGCCAACTCGGCATCGCCATGTTGCTGCTGTTCTCGTTGCTGTTCGTGCGATTGAACTGGGTGCAGGTCTACACCGCCGACGAGCTGACTGCGAACCCGCTCAACACCCGCCGGGTCGTGCGTGACTTCGGCCAGCAGCGGGGCAATATCGTCACGGCCGACGGTGTTGTTATCGCCGAGTCTGTCGAAGTCGAAGGCCGCTTCGATCGCGAACGCCGCTATGTCGACGGCCCGCTTTATTCCCACGTGACCGGGTACTTTTCCTTTGAGTTCGGTGCCACGGGGGTAGAGCGCACGTACAACGATGAACTATCGGGCCACAGTGCGACTCAACGCTTTGAATCGTTCTTTGACTTCTTCGGCGACGGCGACATTAGTGCCGACGTGAGCCTCACCCTCGACAGCCAGATGCAACAAGCCGCGGCCAACGCACTCGGTGAACGGCGAGGCTCGGTCGTAGCTCTTGACCCGCGCACCGGGGCAGTCCTTGCCTTTTACAGCTGGCCAACATTCGACCCGAACATGATCAGTAACACGGACCTCGATGCTGCACGGGCAGCCAAGACGGCCCTCGACGGAGCACCAGGCGAACCGTTGCTGACGAGCGCCCATCGCCAAGTGTTCCCACCGGGATCGACGTTCAAGGTGATTACTGCGATTTCGGGGCTTGAGAACGGTGTCGTTACGGCCACCAGCCCACTCTTCCCCGAAGTCGTGAGCTATGACTTGCCGCTCACCAACGTGTCCCTGCAGAACTTTGGTGGCCAAGTCTGTGGTGGTGACCTTGCGCAATCGATGGCGCGTTCGTGCAACACGACCTTTGCTCAGCTAGGCGCGGAGTACCTGGGCCCTGCGCCGATGACCGCCACCGCCGAGCGATTCGGCTTCAATGACACCCCGCCGTTCGACATCCCGCTCACGGCTCAATCTCGCTTTCCGAACGACTACGGCGTGCAGCTCGGGGTCAGCGATCAGACGCCGCCCGCCCCGATTGTCGAAGGGTCGTCGTTACTCGCCCAAGCGTCTATCGGCCAGTTTGATGTTCGGGCTACGCCGTTGCAGATGGCATTGGTCGCTGCAGGTATCGCCAATGGGGGCAACATTATGGAGCCTCATGTGGTTGATCGCGTGATCGACAACGATGGAGGCGAGGTGCTCGCTCGCGTCGAAGCCGAGGTCTGGCGCCAGGCGGCGGTCCCGGGGGTTGCCGCCACGACCGCAAACCTGATGGTCGGCGTGGTCGAGTCGGGTACCGCTACCTCGCTGGCTCGCAGTGGCCTCACGGTCGGCGCCAAGACCGGCACCGCCGAAGTAAACGCGGGTGCCGACAGCCAAGATACGCATGCCTGGGTGATTGCGTTCGCCGGACCTGCAAATGCGACTCCTGAACTCGCAATCGCTGTGATCGTCGAGGCGGTGCCGGGTGGCGGCCAACAAACTGGTGGCGGCACCGCCGCCCCCTTGGTGGCCGCAATGATCGACACCCACTTCAACAACTAGCAACCCCCATCGTGCCTGGAGCAGGCGAAGCCGAGCGGGCGTAGTCCGCATTCGCTTCGCTGATGCTGTTGTGGCCATACAAATCAACGATCCGGCCAGGCTTTTTATGGGAAACATGGGGGGATGGTCCCCTATGCCGAGATTCTCACGGTGAACACCCGTAACATTGCTGAGAATGTCCGAGGAGAGTCCTACCGTCTTTGGCGGGCGCTATGAGTTGCACCGCCGGTTAGCCCGCGGTGGCATGGCCGACGTGTTTTTGGCGCGCGATCAGTTGCTCGGGCGCCCGGTTGCGGTCAAGGTGCTCTTCCCCGAGTACGCGACCGACCCGAAGTTCGTTGAGCGGTTCCGTCGCGAGGCCCAGGCTGCAGCGAATCTGAATCACCCCAACATTGTTGCGATCTATGACTGGGGCCAAGAACTCGACACGTACTACATCGTGATGGAGTACGTCGAGGGCCAGAGCCTTGCTCAGATCTTGCGCCGCGACGGCAACTTGACTGTCGAGCAGGTCACCCGAATAGCACTAGACGTTGCGGGAGCCTTGGGATTTGCCCACGACGGCGGCGTGGTGCACCGAGACGTGAAACCCGGCAATGTGCTTGTCTCGCCCAAGGGTGAGATGAAAGTGGCGGACTTTGGGATCGCTACCGCCATGGCGGCTAACGCCGACGCGAATTTGACCCAAACCGGCGCGGTTATGGGCACGGCTACGTACTTCTCACCAGAACAGGCCCAGGGCCACAAAGTAGACCATCGCAGCGATCTCTATTCGCTCGGCGTTTTGTTGTACGAGATGCTCGTCGGGCAACCTCCCTTTACCGGCGAGACGCCGGTCTCCATTGCCTACAAGCATGTGCAGGAACCGGTAGTTCCGGTTACCGAACACGGCGTTGACATTCCGCCAGCGCTGGCTGCCATCACCATGAAGCTGCTGTCCAAGAATGCAGACAATCGCTACCCATCGGCCGATGCGCTGCTCTCCGATCTTGACCGTTTCCGCCAAGGCCAAGCCATCGCCGCGGGCGCAGCCAGTGCCGGACAGGGAGCGCAAAGACAGGCTGCTGGCCGAGCGGGGGCACAGCAGCCCGCTCACGCGCAACAAGCCCGACGCGAGCTCCCGGCCACCTACCGCGAACCACCTCGGTCGCGAGGTGGCCTGATCATCTTTGGGGTGCTCATGAGCGGCCTCATTCTGGCTGGTTTCTTAATACTGCTTCAAGACACGATCAACAAGGCCCAAGACGACGATCAGCCCACAACCATCACGACTCAGACGGTCGTGATACCAGCGGTAGGTGGGCGTATCGAGGCTGATGCCCGCAGCACCCTCGACGCAATGGATCTCCAGGTCGAGCGCCGAGCCATCGCCGACAACTCTGTTCCTGCGGGGCAAGTGATTCTGACCGAACCGGCTGCTGGGTCTACCGTGAACGCCGAGAGCACGGTCACCCTCGTTGTCAGTTCGGGCGCCAACCTGGTGTCGGTGCCGTCGGTCAAGGCCAGGAGCGAGAACGACGCATTGGCAGCCATTACCCGAGCCGGGTTCGAACCTTTGCGCCAAGCCGTGACAAGCGACCGAGCGCCCGAGGGCGAGGTCGTCGACCAGGACCCCGATGCCGGAGCGCTCGCTGAGCCTGGCTCTGTCGTGATCTATCAGGTTTCTATTGGGACCGAGGAGATCCCGGTCCCCGACGTGTCGGACCAAGAACTCGCCGAAGCCCGCGCGTTGCTCGAAGCCGAAGGTTTTGTGGTTCCCGATCAGAGCGAAGTCGCATTCGACGATGAGATCGAGCGCAACCGAGTCATCCGGACAGTTCCTGAAGCTGGCGAAGCAGTGAGTCCAGGCAGCGAGGTCAGGCTCGTGATCAGCGAAGGGCCCGAAGACCTGTTCCTGCCGTCATACCTTGGCTTCCCTCAAGCCGCAGCTCTGACCGAAATCGAAGAACTCGGATTGATTCCGGTAGCCCTTGGCACCTTTACCTCGGACCCAGCCCGGGTCGGCACGGTCATCGACACCATCCCGGGCCCGAATTCCTTGGTGCAGCCGGGGCAGCAGATCCAGGTATTTACCGGCTTGTTGGACCCGAATGCCTCACTCAATGGCGATCTCAACAACGGCAATGGCGGTTTCGGGCAAGGCCAAGGCCAAGGCGATGGACAGGGCAACGGCTTCGGCCAGAACTAGCCACTCCTTGGCGGTTGCGCGGTCAGCTCGTCGTCGATGCTGGCCAGGAAGTTCTTAAGCATTTGATGGCCCGAGTCGGTGAGAACCGACTCCGGGTGAAACTGCACACCTTCGATCGGCAGCGTGCGATGTCGCAAGCCCATGATCACACCGTCTTCGCTGGTCGCTGTGATCTCAAGGACGTCGGGGATCGAGTCCGGTTCAACGACCAGTGAGTGATACCGGGTAACGGTGAGTTGGGGTTCAAGGCCGGCGAACACGCCTTGTCCGGAGTGGGAGACCGTTGAAGTCTTGCCGTGCATGACTGAGGGGGCGCGCACCACGTCGCCGCCAAAGACCTGGCCTATGCACTGGTGTCCAAGGCATACACCAAGTATCGGCGTTGTCTGGCCGAGTTCTTCGATGACCTGAAGGGAGATCCCCGCGTCGTCAGGAGTGCCGGGACCGGGACTGACCAGAATTGCGTCTGGCTCCAGTGCCTGAATCTCGTCGATGGTGATCTCGTCGTGGCGGTGCACGTGTAGGTCTGCACCGAGCTCACCCAGGTACTGCACCAAGATGTAGACAAAGGAGTCATAGTTGTCGATCACGACCACACGAGGTGCCATCTCCTCACTGTATTGCGGCCCGACTTCGGAGCGTCTGAATTAGCGGGGGCGATGACCTCGAGAGCTCTTGTGAACGCCATCGTGACCGCCGGCACTCATTTTGCAGACAAAGCAACTAACCTGAGTAGATGGCAAGCCCACAGAAACGCAAGGTCCAGGGCGGTCGTGTTACCGCAAAGGGCACAAAGCCGCAGGGCCAACAGGCTCCAGTCGAGCAGCCCTTCAGCTCGGGCTACGTTCCGGGCAAGGTCAGCCCAATGTGGATACCCGTGCTCATGTTCGGTCTTCTGCTTGCTGGTGCGCTTCTGATCATCATGAACTACATGGGTTGGGTGCCGGGCGGAACGAGCAACTGGTATCTGCTCGGCGGCCTCGGTCTGATCCTTGGCGGAATCGTTACGGCAACTCAGTTTCACTGACCGAGCCTGTGGGTTGAACCCAGACTTTGCCAGGCTATTCGACTGGCGTGACCAAAATCATGTCTTCGAGGCAATGACGCAACGCTGGTGGGTCTTCGTCGGGCGCTGCCGTCATGCGAGCTTCTGATCCGCAGATATCGCAGCGGTATTCGAGCTTGACCTTGCGCATCTCACCCGGCGGGGGCGGCTCAGCCATTGGCGCGGAGAAGCCGCCGAGCATCTTCAGGCCAAACACCATGATGATGTAGAAGAAGGCGACGGCGAAGAGGGCGTTCCACCTGGTGGCGATGTACAGCACGAATGTGCCCGCCAAGATCAGAGCCGCCGTGCGAATCCGGGCGGTACCGATCAAGAAGTTGAGGACCTTTCCCACCCCAGCATTCTAACGGTGCGCCATGCCGCGTTCTTTGCGCCTTGGAGCGCCCTCTGCAATAGGGTCCTGGCATGGTGGATACGACGCGGCGATGCTTCTGTTGCGCGTGGTCTACTCCAAGGTGTTCAAGGGCGGCAAGCTTGCGGGCTGCGATGGGATTCGTAGCGCTGATGCTGTTTGCCGACTACGTCGTGCACCGCAACAACGGCTTCTTTACCGGGTTGAGTGGGCGCGAGTCCCCGAGCACTCGATGCCGCAATCCAGCGGCGTATCATCTAGCCGGCAAACTCGGCGAGGGCATCGGCATTCTGATCAAGAAATTCCTGCTCGTATTCGACTTGGATCTTGTTGCGAATGATCTGCTCCTGGAGCCGACCACCTCCGCAGGCCTCGACTCGTTTGGCTAGGGCGATTTCTTCGGCCTGCAGCTCGGCCAGAATCGAGAGTTGCTGGGGAGTCAACCGTTTCATATCGGCGACGAAATCATCGAGTTCCTGGTCGCTCATGGTGTCGGGATCAAGCCCAGCAGCCTCGAAAATTTCCTGCTGGCTGGCGGCGTCTGGCCGAAGTTCGTCCAGGCGCGGCTGGAACCGGCCGTATAGGTCGTCGCTACCCGTCCATTCCATGCCCGCCTCGGCGACGCAGGCAGATACCTCGGTTTGGAATGCAACCATCCGACTGTCGGCCTCGATGCGTTGATACAAAGCGTCCACTTCATCACCGAATGCCTGGTTGAACTCCTGCACGTTCGACTCGCCTCCCGGGCCGTTCCGGACAGCTTCGTACGAGCAGCCTTGGGATTCGAACACGAAGTCCTCGTCGGGTCCCTCGGGTCCAAAGTCGGGAAATGTGCCCTGCAACGCCTCATAGTAGGCGTCACGTTCGCCCTCGGACAGTCCTTCGACATACTCCTGGTTAGGGTCGACGAAGACGGGCTGGGTGAAGCCTACATCTGCCCTACCGACCAGGTCACCCACCTGAGACTGCGGAAACCTTCGTGTGGTGATGCCGAAACCATACTTGTTGGTCCATGCGGTACTCCCGCGTTCGAATTCGTCACCGGAAGGAATCACGGAGACCGTCTGTGCGGGGTCTATGGGTATGTATTCGAACCCCTTCTCGGCCATACATTCGGCGATGGCCCGTTCGAGCTCAAGTTGCTCCTGGCGTAAAGTTGCCTCGTCGAACTCGAACGCACCAATATCTCGCCCGAGAAAGTCAGCAAGCGGTGACTCGAATTCGAAATCGGCGACCGATCTCGACTCGTCGCCCTCGCGGGCTGTTTCCGGATTGGTGGGCGACGACGCAGATCCGCACGCAGCGCTGAGCAATACAGCGATCAGAACGGCTAGTTGTATACGCATTGGACGTTCCCAAGGGTTGTCGTTTTGAGTCACGGATGTTAACTCTTCCGACGGCAGCCGAAGGGTCGCCTCTCGAAAGCAGCTGTGGCCGTTCGCCCGCTGGCCATAGCAGCATCTCGACGCGCGATTCCAAAACCGGCATCACACAGCACTCCGGCCCGTTAGGGAGTTGCGACCTCGGCCAAGGTGGCCAAAAAGCGGTCGTTCTCTTCGGGGGTACCAATGGTCACGCGGATGCCTTCGCCCGCGAACGGACGGGTCACCACACCGCGTTTCTCGATCTGGGTATACACCACTTGGGTGCGCTCACCGAGCGGTAGGTACACGAAGTTGGCCTGGGCGTCGGGCAGTTTCCAGCCAGCTTTGGTGAGGGCTGCGACGACCCGCGCCCGTTCCTGGCGCAACCCGGCAAGGAGGGGCTCGTATTCGTCGAGCGCGTCGAGAGCAGCGAGTGCTCCGGCCTGCGCCAATCCATTCACTGCGAATGGCACCAAAACTTTGTTGACTTCGTCGACGATGGAAGCATCGGCCACCAAGTAGCCCACTCGAAGTCCAGCGAGCCCGTAGGCCTTGGAGAAGGTGCGGGACACGACCACGTTCTTATGGTCGGCTAAGAGTTCGACCGGATCACCAAAGCTCGCATCGAGAAACTCGCGATAGGCCTCGTCGATCAACACGATCACGTTGTCTGGCACCCGGCTCAGCATGTGTCGCAGCGCATCGACGGTTAGCGCCGTGCCTGTTGGATTGTTGGGTGTAGCCAGCATGATGATCTTGGTTCGATCATCGACCGCGGCAACGACGGCGTCGAGATCAAACTCGTGATTCACGAGCGGAACCTGGATCGCGGTTGCGCCCATCAGTTGGACATTTACGGGGTACGCCTCGAACGAGCGCCATGGGTAGATCACGGTGTCGCCTGGATCAAGATAGGCCAGGCAGAGTTGCTGCAACAGCCCAACAGAACCGGAGCCAACCGCGACCTGGTCGAGGCTCTTGCCAACAAAGTCGCCGATCGCCGTGCGCAGGTCGATGGCGAGGTGATCGCAGTAGCGGTTCACGCCGCCGGCAGCGTCGGCAATGGCCTGCACGACCGAAGGTACCGGCGGATAGGGGTTCTCGTTTGACGCCAACTTGATGGCATCGGTGATGCCGTGCTCTTCTTCGGCCTGCTCGGCGGCCTTGCCGGGCCGGTACGCGGGCATGGCCTGGACTGCTGGCCGAACGCCTCCGATGCTCATTACGGTTCCTTCTTGCTGGCGTGTTGATCGCAAATGAACCTATCGCACACCCGCAAGCAAGGACTGTTCCCGGTCGGTGGTTTGGAGACTAGGAGGTAGAGCGATGGTCAGCGACCCAGTTCAGGAAGCGGTCCTGGTCCCAAGTATTGATGACCTGGTCCCGGGGAGCCCACCCTCGCTGAGCAGTGAGTACGCCGTACTCCATGCGACCCAACTCGCTGGTGTGGTGGCTATCGGTATTAATCACGAGCTTTACTCCCCGATCGACGGCGCGGCGCACGACGTCGGATGCGGCGTCGAGACGGTTGAGCGAACCGTTGATCTCCAGCGCAACGTCGAAGTGAATCAACGCCTCGAGCACGATGTCCATCTCAAGTTCGATTCCGGGGCGGTGGCCGATCTTACGGCCGGTCAGATGGCCGATCGAGTCAACGGTTGGGTCGGCGATTGCTGCCACGAGTCGCTCGGTCTGCTTGATCGCGGGTTGGTCATAGTGGGAGTGCACCGAAGCCACCGTGTAGTCGAACATGGCCCGGAAGTCGTCTTCGTAGTCAAGACTTCCATTTGCCCCAATGTTGAGCTCGCAGCCCCAGAGAAGTCTCATCTGCGGATGATCCTTCTGAATCTGTGAGATGAGGTCGCGGTGCGCCAGCATCTCTTCGGCATTTGAACCGTTGATGGCTAGGTCTTCGCCATGGTCGGTGATGGCCAAGTATTCGTGGCCTGCGTCGGCGGCGACTTGCACCATGTCGGCAACCGATGAGCGCCCGTCGCCGGATTGTTCGGTGTGGTAATGCAGGTCGCCTTTGATGTCGCTGAGTTGAATCAGGTCGCTGAGATCGGTGGCTTCAGCGGCTTCGATTTCGCCGGTTGACTCGCGCATTGGAGCGGGGATGAAGGCGAGTCCGAGAGCCTGGTAGATGTCTTCTTCGGTCTCCGATGCAACAACTTCGGCCGGGGACTGATCGTCGGCGCCCTGGGCGGGCTTAGCCACCAGGCCGTACTCATTGAGCAGCCAACCCTTTTTGATGGCGCGTTGACGCAGCGCAATGTTGTGCTGCTTGGACCCGGTGAAGTACAGCGTGGCGGCACCAAAGTGCTCTGGCTGTACCGCTCGAACATCGACCTGGAGTCCCGAGCTTGTGAGGAAGGAGGTCTTGGTGTCGCCACTCACGACGATGTCCGCGACCTCGTTGCGTTCCCGAACGGCCTGCATCACCGAAATGGGATCGGTGGACGCGACCGTGATGTCGATGTCTCCGATCGTCTCGGACATGCGGCGGAGACTTCCGCAGAATGCAGCATCGACCACCGACGGCAGCTCAAGGAATGCCTCGACGAGACGCTCGGCCAACGGCATGGCATCGGCGATTGGAGTCCGGCGGTCTTTGCCGCTCATACCGATGCGTTCGATGGCTTTGGCGATCTTCTCTTCACTCTTGGCGCCCATGCGCGGAAGTGTGCGGATCTGTTGGGCGTCGATCGCGGCCTTGAGTTCTTCGACATTTCCGATGTTGAGCTCACGACGCATGGCTTTGAGCGTCTTTGGGCCGACACCGGGGATGCGGGCGAGTTCGGCGAAGGCAGGCGGGTACTCGGCTCGGAGTTCCTCGAGCTTGGCGACCTTGCCGGTATCGACGAGTTCGCGAATCTTCGAGGCGGTTGCTTTGCCCAAACCTTTGAGCTCGATCATTTCCTTGTCGGACAGCTCGGTGATGTTCCCGGTGTAGGACTCCACGGCGAGCCGAGCGTTGTCATAGGCCCGAACTTTGAACGACTGGGAGCTTTCTTCGTGCAATGTGGTGAGAGCGATCAGCTCGTTGAGCATGGCAATGACATCTTTGGTGCTGGCCATGGTCAGCCGCCGCCCGACATCTTCTCAAGCATGTCCTGCATCTGCTGGTGCACGATGTTCACGGCTTGAAGTGGGCGCATCATGACTCTGAATTCGGTGATCATCGAGTTGTCGTCGCAGGTCAAGATGTCGACGCCATTCACGTATTTGCCTTGCATGGTGGTCTCGAACTCGAGCATTGCTTGGTGACCACTGGCGATCGTTTTTGTGTAGGTGAACGAGCCGCTGCTGGTCTCGCCGCTTGTGGTGTTGGGTGTATCGCCCGACAAGGTGTTGCCAGCAGCGCCCAAGTACAGCTTGGTGATCTCGCGGCCTTCTTGGGGCGTAAAGACGACCGGCGAATAGAACACGACATCGGGATGGAGTAGTGCGTCGAAGCCGCCGGGCAGTTGGCCTCGGAGGTTCAGGTGAAATCGTTCGAGTGCCAGGTCAATTGGATCAGCAGAAGTCATAGGACCACTCTGCCAAATCTGGACGCCCGTTGCGAGATGCGGCGTCTAGTGAGGCGGTGCCTGGCACCGCCTCACTAGCTACCAGTGGATTTTGAGG
>Ga0209828_1002447_pt1 | contig 15406 bp, 23 predicted proteins | sample MaitaG_FD_187429 | JGI IMG/M metagenome (GOLD analysis project Ga0209828, IMG submission 187429) | Marine algal microbial communities from Maine, USA - Maine_Asex2 metaG (SPAdes) (version 2) | ecosystem: Host-associated > Algae > Red algae > Unclassified | place: Maine, USA | collected 2015-01-05 | reverse complement strand
GCCGTCATGCGGCTGTTGGTGGGGCTCGGGCTGGTGGTGGTGTCCACTCGACAGAGCCGTCGTTGTGCATGGTGATGTGTGCGCCGTGTTCGTGGATTTGGTGGTGGTGTTTCGAACAGACGAGCACGAGATTGTCGATGTCGGTGAGCCCGTTCAATGACCACCAGATGATGTGGTGGGCCTGGGTCCATTCCGCTGGGGCGCAACATTGCGGCACCCGGCATTGTCGATCACGGGCCACGACCATGAGGCGTGCGACCCGGCTGGGCAGGCGCCGTTCTCGCCCGGCCCACAACGGCACACCAGGCCCGTCGAAGATGGCCGGAATCAGTTTCGCTTCCAACGCCAGACGCCGAACCTCATCGACCGGCATCGGGGTGCCGTCAACAAGTTCACACCGCCCCGGCAAACCTGAGGTCAACGTTTGCAGGTCGGCGACAATCATGATCGTCACATCGCGTTTCCAACTTCTGGAAGATGTGAGGTCCGCTCCGCCGGCTGCGAGGTCAGCGAACGCATCCGCATAACGCTGCGATGCGGTCCGCCGTTGCGCGACTGGGAGTGTTTTGTCCTGGTGAAACAACTGCTCAGCCCGACCCGCTATCGCGGAACGGGTTGCCGCGCCTCGTAACGGGTCAAGCTCGAAGCTGAACACGTGCATACCGTCCTCGGCGCGCACCCAATCCGAACCGCTACGCCGGCTGCGCTGCCGCTCCAACACGCTGTGACCATCGGCACCCTCGGCGTCCCACATGGCCTGACGCAGGTGATGCCCGAACCGATCAGCGCCCATCCCCACCGCATCAGCGACCAACATGTCCTGTTCCGCGATCAACGTCTCGCGCTGCCGTAACGGCACCCGCGCAAACGCGTTCGCATGATCAGCCGAGATCTTCCCCGACGCCAACGCCTCACCAACCGCAGGCAACTCCCCAATCACACGCGCCAACTCAACTTTTTGCTTCGCCTTGCGCCCGGACACACCCTGCTGATCTTTCACAACAGACCCCGCATCCACATGCAACGAACGCACCGCCGCCAACGCAGCAGTCTCCCGAGCCGTCACCCACGACACCAACCGACCCGCCGCCCCAACAACCGCACGCAACCCCTCCACATCCCCAGGAAGCCGATCGCGTAACAACGCAACATCCGACAACACGTCCACAACCAACCTCCTCCCAGCACCCCGGCAACAAAGACCACGGGTGCACAGCACACTTGGATCCCAGCCAATGCCAGCATCAAAGCCACACGGCACGCACACATGCATCAAGCACGGGCAGCGCCGCTATTCGAAATGAAGAGGCCGGACGTCCACTCCAGCAAAGGTGCCAACCCCAACGAACCGGGCGGCGAAGACATCTCCCATCCTAACGAACATGCGTTCGTTGTCAAGAAGAAATCTTCCAGCAGCCGCATCGGGTACCTCACCCGCAAATCAACCGGCCGCTCCCCTCCCGCAGCGATACGCTGGCTCCGCCCCCGTAGCTCAGTCGGATAGAGCAACGGACTTCTAATCCGTAGGCCGCTGGTTCGATTCCAGTCGGGGGCGCAACACATCACTCGCATGGTTCAGGCTCGCAGCAAACTGTGGAAAACAGTTTCCGTTCTGCGGTCGAAGCCAATAGAGTGATGCGCCTTGGTGGCTATAGCTCAGTTCGGTTAGAGCACCTGGTTGTGGTCCAGGATGTCGGGGGTTCAAATCCCCTTAGCCACCCCACTGAGAGTTCGTCGCAGCTTCGGCTGTGACGAACTTCTCGAAACACCCTCGATGCGGTCGTGCTCCGGCGCGGTACCATCTTGGATTGCTCCGCCCGATACGGACGGTGTGACATATGCGCCTCTAGCTCAATTGGCAGAGCATCGGACTCTTAATCCGCAGGTTCTGGGTTCAAGTCCCAGGGGGCGTACAACGGAAACCCCTGATTTCTTAACGATTGTGAGAGGTCAGGGGTTCTTTCGTTTTCTGGCGCGAAGCCCGGTGGTCACAAGGAAGTCACAACAGATCCGCGGCAACAACGACGCTCTCTCCGGTCGTATAGATTTCGAGGGTGGCGACTCATCGCTGCAAGCCTGACAACCGTTCGAGGCCACGATGAACACACAGTCCGAAACCTTCGAGATTCGATGGATAGGCACCAAGACCGACAAGCAGGCAAGCGGCGACTGCACGCTCCTTCGATGGGGTTACCTCGCTGACCCCGCCCAGACTCAAGTCGCACTAATTGATTCCGGGAGGAACGTTGATGATCTGGAACACCTCACAACGCTCCTCAAAGAACTCGGCGTGACTCGGATCGACTATCTGATTGGTACCCACACAGATGATGATCACATCGGGCAGTTCCAGGGGCTACTTGATGACGAATCCTTTGGCTTCGGTGAGCTGTGGATCTTGGACCCGTTCGATCACCTCACGGCCTACGACGAGCACATCGAGAGCGTGGCCACGGCATCTATCGATGCGACTATCAAGACTGTTCAGCATCCGCGAGTCCTTAGTGGCGAGATCACCAAAGTAAATCCGCGACCGCTTTCGACAACATCAGATGACGGCAAACTCATTGTGCTGGGCCCGACCCAGCGATACTACAAGCGCCTGCTCCCGCGAATCTTCGACTACGAGCGACTCATGACAGGCCGTGACGAACTGGCTTTGCTTGCTGCCCTTAGCAGCGCCTCCATCGAGCAGCCGCAGACACCAGCACCCGTGGCGGTGGTCGAGTCACAATGGGGCGTGGATCGTCTTGGAGCAGGGCGGGGTAACCCCGCCAACAACGCCAGCCTCCTGCTGCTTTTCACAACTCCCGCAGGGTTGCAAGTGCTCTTCACCGGCGACGCCGGAGTCGAAGCCTTCGACGAAGCCAAATCGACCTTCAACGACCCTGACTCTGGATACGACCAGTCGAAACTTAGTCATGTGCAGCTGCCCCACCACGGCGCACATGCGAACGTTTCCGCAGAACTGCTCGATTGGTTGCTTGGCTCGAAGATCGAAGACCGAGACGAGGCGGATGAGGCCGTGACGAAAATGGACCGGCGGTGCATTGCAATGAACGGAAAGAATGACCCGCACCACGCTTCAGGCGCCGTCACGGACGCTGCATATCAGCGCGGATGGTCTCCGATCGCAACAAACAGCCGGGAAATCGTAACGAACAGGTTCGAAGGGACAACTCTCCCACGGATCGAACCGATCCGATTCGGCGAGAATCCGAAATAGAACGCGCGCTGCTCACGATCGCCCTCGTAACCGCCTCACCCCAACAGCGCCGCCGCAGCCTCTGCCGCTTGACGTTGCTGACCCGGCAGAACGTGTCCGTAGACCTGCAGTGTGAAGGCGACGTTGGCGTGTCCGAGTCGTTCGGAGACGATGCGGGGGTTCGTTCCAGCGGCGAGCAGTTGGGTTGCGTGGGTGTGCCGTAGACCGTGGAGCGTGAGGTAGGGGACGTCCAACGTGCGGACGAAACCGGTGAATGCTCGACTGACGTTGTCAGGGTGATGCGGCCGACCGGTTGGGTTGGTAAAGACGTAGCCGGTTTCGGTCCAGCTGGTTCCGATGAACTCGCGGAGCTCTGCTTGAGATTCCCGGTGCGCTCGCAGGGTGTCGGCGGTTTCGTCGTCGAGGTCGAGGACTCGCCGGGAGCGTCGAGACTTGGGTGACTCGACTTTGGGTTTGCCGTTGATCATGGCGAGTGTCTGTCGGACCCGGACAGTCTGGGCGCTGAAGTTCACGTCTTCCCACATGAGTCCGCAGAGTTCGCCTCGTCGCATGCCGCTGAGAGCAGCAAGGCGGAACAGTGGGTAGAGCTGCTCCCCTGCCGCTGCATCGAGAAATGCGCGGAGTTGAGCTGGCGTCCAGGCGGGTCGTTCGTTGTCGTCCTGGGCGGTGGAAGGTTTGTCGGCGAGGCGGGCTGGGTTGGAGTTGATCAGACCCTTTCGTTCAGCGTCGCCGAGTGCTTTGCGGATGACCCGGTGGACTCGCAGCACGGTCTTTGCCGCGAGCGGTTTGCCGTTCTTGCCGCCGCCTTCGGTGAGGGTGCGGTAGAGGGCTTCAAGGTGGAGCGGCGAGAGCTTGTGCAGTCGGACATCTTGCATGTGGGAGTGGATGTAGCGGCGGGTCTCGTTCACGTAGTCCGTGAGCGTTCGTTCTTTGAGTTTCGTTTGGGCCAGCCCTTCGAGCCACAGATCCATGTATTGGAGGAAGGTGAGTTTCTCGGCATCGAGGTACGCTCCGCCGGCTTCGATGGCTGCACGGTCTTGCTTGAGCGCTGCGAGAGCATCGGCCTGAGTTGTGAAGCCGCGCTTGCGTCGTTGGCGACGCTTTCCGGTGGCGTGGTCGTGCCCGTTGTCGATGATGTACTGCCAGCGGATTCGACCGTCTTTGATTTTGTACTTCGTTACTCCGGGGTGTCTACGTGGCATTGTTCTTCGTCCTTCTCGGCAGCGTGTCGGTGTTGGTTTCTGGCTGCCTCCCTTTCCCCGATGGTGCGGCCGGGGGCAAGTTGGAGCGCCCGGAACGGAGTGAGGACGAACGAGCTTGCGGCTGGTCGTTTCATCGGGTCACTCTGGGCCCAGACCCAACATCGCGTTCCGGTGTGACACCGCAGTCGCCGGAAGAAACCCCAGAGCCACGTTGTCGGGCGGCTGCTACATTTCTCTCGATGGTGATGCAGCTTGAGTTGCTCCTGGTCAACCCTGACCCGGAGATGTGCGAGGAATGGCGAAGCGCGTTCTCCCAGTTCGACAATGTGACCGTCATTGAGGGTCTGTTTGAAGACCTGCCGCCTCACGACTGCTTTGTTACCGCAGCCAATTCGTTTGGCCTGATGACTGCTGGCATCGACGCTGCTGTCGTCGACTTCCATGGACAGGTATTGATGGACCGGTTGCAGCTCCGGATCCAGGCGGAGTTTCTCGGCGAGCAGCCTGTCGGCACCGCGATTGTGGAGGCAACGGGAACCGATGGATATCCGTTCGTCGTTCATGCCCCGACGATGAGGGTTCCGAAGGCCATTGACGGAACCGACGGCGTGTACATCGCTACGTGGGCTTCGCTTGTCGCGATCTACCGACACAACTTGCAGAGCACGGAACCGATACGAACGGTCGGCTTGCCCGCAATGGGGGCCGGATTCGGCAACGTTCCGTTCCGTGAAGTCGCGCGCCAAATGGCCGTAGCCTTCGGAAACTTTCTGCATCCGCCGGCGACGCTGGATTGGGACGCGATCATTGAGCGGCACAAGCGCCTCAGCTACGACGGTGACGACAAGATCATCAACTGAACCGCCAGCCACCATCGCCCGATGTAGATCCTTGACACGGCCGGAGAGCAGTATGTGGCCCACGGAGCATCTACTGATCCACCTACTGGTCACCCTTGGGGCATTGGTGTGCATGCCTCTTGGGAGCGTGAGGGATAGGTGGAATCCGGCGCTCAGGTCCGATTCCATTTCAGCTGGCTCGCTGGTCTGGAATGTCGATGTCGGCCATGCGTTCGAGAACACTGCGCGGAACCCGGTAGGTGCCAGCGACCTCGATGTTCGGCAGGCCGACGGCCCCGTTGGTATCTCGGTATCGCTTGGCGGCGGCGTAGCCGGAGTTCCGGGCGATGCCCAGGATCTCCGATGCTTCAGTGATTGACAGAAACTCCTTGTTCATGATCATCCTCCGTGGCGATTCATCCTGTTTGAACGTTTCCCTACCCCCATAGGGACATGGCGACGAGGTCGAATCGGACACGTCCGGCGGAAGAATTCTTGGAAACTCGTCGCAGGTTGAAACAGAGCGGTTGAAACGCGTGGTGAGCGCGCTATTACATGGTGTAATATTGGCCGTATGAGAAGTTTGGTTCGACAGCTGCGCGATTTGACCGGCCTGACCCAAGCCCAGTTCGCCCGCGAGCTGGGTGTGGGTCAGGCGGCGGTGTCGTTGTACGAGGGCGGCAGTCGATCGCCGAACTTGAACCGCTTCACCGAGAGCGCCGATCGCTTGGGGCGACGTGTCACGATCCTTCCGGCCGAGCTTGAACCGGCCTGGTCACGCTCAGAGCAGTTCTCACGGTTGTTGTATCTCGAAGTCGCTCAGCAATTCCTGAGCAACCCCGACGTGGTCCGACGGATCGCTTCCGACAACCTGGAGGCGATGTCCGGTGACCCGCACTCAGAGAGCTACATCCAGCAATGGCGAACTCTGCTCGAACCTGGCAACGAGATCGATCTGCTGATCCTGCTCACCATCCCGGATCGGACAACAACCGGGCTGTTGTCGTCATCGCCGTTCGCTGGAGTGGTCGATGAGGACACGAGGCAACAACTCCTCAAACGATCCCGCAAGCTGACGGCAGTCCAACAGTGAACCGGGACGACCTGGCCCACGCGCTTCGAGCCGCCGCCACAGTCACCGGCGAATCGCAGTTCGTTGTCGTGGGCTCAACAGCAATCTTCGGCTCGTTTCACCAACGCTTGACAGAAGAACGTCTCACGCTCTCGGTAGAAGCAGACCTGGTTCCAGCCAGCGACCCAGCCGGAGCCAAAGCTGACCAACTCGACGGAAGCCTTGGAGAGTTCTCCCAGTTTCATCGGCAGTTCGGCTTCTACGTCGACGGCGTCGAAGCCGCCACAGCTCTGGTTCCCCAAGGCTGGGAATCACGCGTAGTCCCGTTCGCACCCAAAGGAGCTAACGGCGTGATCGGCTGGTGTCTTCACCCCACCGATCTGGCAGCTTCGAAGGCGATAGCGAACCGACCGAAAGATCACGAGTTCATCCGAGCGGCGATCAACGGCCGCTTGGTCGGACCGGTGGCGCTGGCTGACGCGATCAACAGACTCGATGTCCCAGAAGCAGCGAAAGCGATTGCGCTAAGCCAGCTCCGTCAATATCGCGCCGTGGGCGAAGCCACCTTTACTCCCGCTCCTGACCTAAGCGGACTCGTTGGCCCGCTCCCCCAGTTCGATCCAATGGTGTTCGGATTTGCGCTGGCAATCGATGAACCAGGACCAGACACCTGAGCCGCTGACGCTTCGGACAGCACGCTGCGTGACCGCCCGCCGGTAGAGCGTCGCCTCTTGGGAATCGTCCCGAGGCTGGCGTTCAGGAGTGTGATTGCACCGGCTTGCCGATCACCGATCTGCGCTCACACGAAGTGTGTCGGCAGGTTCATAACGGGAACCTGCAGTTGTGTCATCCACTTTTTCCGGTCAAAAACAGTAGGTGGGCTCCCCACCTACTACTCGCTGTAGATCTGAGGCTTGAGCACTGCGAAGCAGTGCTCAAGCGTGCCCTGTGTCAAACATGATTGACGAGTTCGGTCGTGACTCTGCGTGGCCGAAAGCTGTCAGGTGGTCTGTTTGGAGCAGCCGGTGCCGGTGCAGCACCTGGCCCCCGAGCCGTTCATCGCGTAGCAGTCAGGTACCATCGAAGTTATGTCAGTGACTCTGGATCTGCCTGAAAGCGTGCTCGCACGCCTCCGTGCTGAGGCCGCGCGCCGCGCGATAACCATCGAGAGCATCATCGCCGAATTCGCTTCGAAGCTGCCATCCGATGCCCTCGACGACTTCATCGGGTGCGGCGAGTCGGGCATCACTGAACCGCTCGATGTCAAAGCCGAACGAGCACGACTGGCTGCAGATCGTCGCACTGCCTCGTGATCCTCGCCGACACCGGCGTCTTCATTTCTGCCGCCGACCGGAGTGAGCCCAGTCATCACGTGTGCGCTGAGTTGCTGCGCTCCGAACACAACCTCGTTGTCCCTGCAACCGTCATCCCAGAGGCGGCGTGGCTGATCGAAGATCGCCTTGGGCCACAGGCCGAAGCACGATTCCTGCGCTTTGTCACATCCGGCCTCGTTCAAATCGTCGATCTCGGAGCGGACGACTATGCGCGCTGCATCGAACTCATACTCGGATACGAAGACCTCGGCCTGGGATTGGTCGACGCGTCGATCGTCGCTCTTGGTGAACGCCTCTCGATCTCTCACATCGCCACACTGAACCGCCGCGACTTCCTGGTAGTCCGCCCAAGACATACCGACGCTTTCGAGCTCCTGCCTTAGAAGAGACCACTCCGCCAATTCGATCCCGCGCTGTTCGGCTTTGCGATTCTGACAGACGACGCGGGGCTGATCGACCGGCAAACTTTCCGTGCCAAATCCTCTCGGTACCAAAATCGTAGAGTGATCTTTGGCTCAGCCTCTAGTCTCACCGAATGGACGAGGCCCAACTTGAGGACGCACTGGAAGCCGTGGACCGGTTCATCTTCGACGGCGAGGTACTTCGTGCCATTCACCTGTTCTTCAAGCGCTACGACCACTCGCTATTGGAAGCAATCGAGCTCACTGGTGATCGCATTGGGTATCTCAAGACTCACCAGCCGGAACTCTTCAAGGTCCCGTTGGAGGATGTTGGCCGCAATGTATTCACCTGAACCGGCTTCGGTCAAGAGATTCTTCCGAACCGACCCTCCGCCGATTATTGGAAAGGGCAAAGGTCCGGCATGAGTAACCCTGCGGGCGAACTGCCAGACCGCTTGCGCAAGATGAGAACGCAGGCTGCACCGGCGCCTTGGAACGAAGTTGCGATTGCTGCGGTCGGCGGGTTGGTCGGAGTTGGCTTCTCTCCAGATGATTCAAAGCTCCTAGTTGCGTCCTTTGCTGGCAGATCTGTCTTCGAGCTCAGCACGTGCGAGAGACTCTCGCGCGACAGGAACGACCGGCTCGATGACTGGATGAGTCCAAACAATTCATCAGCGCTTGGAATCGCCCCACTCCCCTCCAAGCTTGTGCCTTTGTGCGGACTCTGGGGCGGAGGGCTGGCTCGCTACACGGCAGACGGGTGGGGCCTTCAGGTAGTCGCACCGGACTGGCCTGAAGAACGGGTTGTGATCGAACAACCAGGCACATCGTTGTTAAGTGAAAAGCACTCCGCTGGGTTTGTCCAAATCGCACAACCCATCACTGACCTGCGTGCCGTTGGATTCAACCAATCGGGTTCCGCTTTTGTTATCGCCACCTCCGCTGATCTTCGGCTCTTTGGTCGCCAATCACCCAGCCTTGAACGCCACATCGATCATTAGGAAGTAGGTAGAGTTCAGACGACCTTCGCGATGGATTGCCGCAGATCGGCGGTCGCCGCCAGCGCGGCATCTCCCAATGTCTCTTCATCGAGGCCACGCCCAAGTAGCGACTGCAGCTCGTGTGCCACGCCAGCCAGCTGCGCCTCCCAGCGAGATCCTCGGAGTGCGGCCCCTGTTGCGGTGAGCAAACGGACGAGCCAGATCTCGGAACGACCGAACGATCCGGATCCGACGGCCCCTCCGAACCGTTGTTCGTACAGATCATCGAGCCCGTCGAGGACCATTGAAAGAAGTCGTTGCTCTTGCTGCTCTTCTGACATTCTCCGATGATGCCCCGAACTCAGCGGTAAAGCGCTCGCTCTCCTAATCACCGCGCCGAGAGCTGTTCAATTGTGTTCCGTGATCGAGTGTGTTCCGTGATCGAGCTCCGATCAATCCAGGCGAATGGCAGACTGTCCCCCATAGCGAGCGACACCGGAAACGAAAACGAACGGTCAGAGGAAGACGCATCGCTAGCCGACCTCGGAATCGAACTGCCCGATCAATCAACGCTCGTTGAAGTACGCCTGTCGAACAAGTCAGCAGGAGCGGCGAGCGCTCCTCCAGATGAGACCGGCTGCTCCGACTGAGACGGCTCATGACAACACGTGGTGCCTGATAGGCAAAAGACAACCCTGCTCGAACCCGGCCACGACACCGAACTACCAATCCTGCTCCGGTGTGACGGCAATGCTGATCATGGTTCGCTCCGTGGTCAGCTAGGCCGGATCTGAAGACTTGCTCAGGGTGAGCACGAGCAGGGTGTCTTCCTCGGACTCATCAAGCGCAAATAGGCGCTCGTGCTGGTCCAACAAGAGGGTCAGGATTTCAACGGTCGTTGCATTGCCAGCTCGAACCCAAATGGCCTTCGGGGGTGGGCCGAGCAGAAAAGCCAACTGCCTGAAATCTGCGTCCTTCGAAACGATCGTGAAGCCATGGGTTCGGGCGTAGTCCCATATTTCCTTGTCAGTTGCCTGGTCCAGGTCCACATCAAGAACGTGGCAGCTTTCGGGAAAGAGTGGGCTGAGTTCACGGATCAGTTTCCTTGACAGGTTCTGATCAAGCAGCAGCTTCATGCTGGGGCGGCAAGCCGTCGCTCTCGTTGCGCCGCAAAGGCAAGAGCGCCCCGGATGTGATCGGCGCTCAGCTCAGAGAAGTCATCCACAATCTGCTCGATAGTCATGCCCGCTGCGAGATACTCAAGCACGTCGTGAACGGCAATCCGGGTTCCGACGAAGCATGGCTTGCCGCCACGGACACCGTCACGGGTTTCAATCAAAGCCAGCGAGTCCATAGGAACCACGGTACTCGCTTGCCAAGCCATCCAATCGGCAGATGCTGCTCGCCCCAGCTCCTTGGCCTCATCGACAAGCATGTTGCGATGCTTCTAGTTCGTCCATCTCACAGATACAAGCCCGGCAAGGCGCTCGGCGAAATAGCGTTGAGTCATGGCCGAGAGACTCGACGGCTTCCGCCCGCTATCGAGCTCGCCGTCGGCGACGGGCATACGGTCGGTCGGCTCCGACTGCTAATCGCAGTCCACTGGACAGCAACCACTCGGGACGAAAGTGCAGGAAGCTATGAGCCAGGTCCCTTTGCCCTTACCTATGGGAGAATCGTTGGATGGACGCAAACACGACGGGTCTGACTATTCAAATCGCGGAGATTCGCGCCAGCCTCGAACAGCTACTTTCTGCAGCAGAGAAGCAGTTTGGTGCTGTCATCGACCTGGGCGCCGACTACTACTGGGACGTTCCCACAGACACGAGCTTCGATCTGTCACGTGAACCAGCACTACACGCCCGCCAACTGACAGATGATGTCACGTCGATCAGATCACAGCTCGGACCGGATGATGACCCGCTCATCTGGCACGACCTCGATCATCTGATAGGTGTGCTGCGGCGCATTGCAGCTATGGATCGCCCCAAGTGATTGCACCATCGTTATGAACCAGATCCCAGCCTTCCAACTCCGACCTGAACCGCTAACTCCCGAGGCCGCGGGGCTCCCTCCGTTTCGCTCGGCGGATCCCGAGATCGGCACCCGCCACCGCCTTGGAGGCGAGGCGTCGTTTGTCGGCACGGACCAATACCCGCGATGCGACAGCTGCTCCGAGACAATGACGTTCTATGGTCAGCTCGATTCGGTCGGCGACGACTTCGCACTCGCCGATGCCGGAGTTGTCCAGGTCTTCGTGTGCTTCGACTGCTTCACAAGCGAGGCTGTCATCCGGTCAAGCTAGGCACCTTCCAAGACGGGAAGGCAATCGATCCCTGTGGTCACGAGGTGGTCACTACAGTTCCGTGATCGTGCGAAATCGGGTGGTTATCCACAGGACGATTCGGTACGCGTTGCCCCCGATAACCGTTGATACGAAGCCAATTTCCGGGACTTTGCGAGACACTGAGATACGGACCTGATCCAGCTCTTAATCCGCAGGTTCTGGGTTCAAGTCCCAGGGGGCGTACTCACATGACCCCTGGTATCTCATCGATTCTGAGAGATCAGGGGTTCTTTCGTTTGCCCGCAGCCCGGAACAGCGCCACAGACGCGACCGCCAATCCGATGGCGGCAACCACGAGCAACCCGCCACCTATCGACGCATCGCCCTTCGCTGATACAGCAGACCAGAGACCCACACCCAGTGAGGCAACACTTGCAACGCCGGCTGCAACTGCGAGCGCACGCAGGCTCGGCGTGCGGTCAGTCAAGAAGCTGATGAGCACCAGCAACACACCAAGAACCAGCGGCGCGCCGAACACGGCCAGACCCAACGGGGTGAGGCCTGCAGATCCCTCCATTTGGGATTCGCCGGCCAGAATAGCGACGGCCGCGTAGCTGAGAAACCCGGAGATTGGTGTCGAGCAGGCGACGACGAGCCCTGCGATTCGGAGCGGACTCATGCCTGTGTTGCGAGCGTTCGGATTGTGGGCTGGGTCGTTCATGTCGGACGGTTCTCCATATCTCTATTGTGACCGATCCACGAGTGCGCGCCGTGAGGGGTTTCCCCCAATCTCGGTTGGGGGATGGTTCTCCGCCCAATTGTCTGAGTACCGACCCCGAGACCCGCTGCATCTCAAACAATGACCACCGGCGTCGCTCACGGTGAACTGACCGCCACACGCACAAAATCACGCAGCACGTCGGCACCGAACACCAGGTGGTAGCGATACCTACTCCTCGGAGGTGATGCCGAGGGCCATGCCACGGACGGTCCAGAGTGTTGCACACGACGGACCCAGCAGCCCGCCGATCAGTCTGCGCCGCGGGCTCCGCCCGCGAAACGCGTCGAGAAACCCGAACCGCTCGGCGAACGTGGTGCCGCTCTTGGCGCATGCTGGGGAGCGATTGCTGGTGCAGCATTGTGCATACGGTGCTGCCCTTCCGATTCTGTTCATTCTGGCAGCAGACAACGTTCCTGATCACGACGTGGAATGGCGGCTCACCGCTCTGGGCGCTACTGCCTGCTTCGTGGCGCTCGGCGTTCTCAGGGGCTTTGGCTTCCCAAATCGATGACAATGCCGTCGCTCGCCAAGAACCTGGAGCAGGCGGCACAGTCACCACCAGGAAGATCCACTCGCGTACGTCGAGACCCACGCACCTGCCAACTGGCGATAGCCCGCGTCAGTCCAGGATTTCGGTCAGGGCTGCCAACAGCGCGCGGCTGGTCTCGTTGCCCACCAGACCGGCCTGCATGCGGTTCATCATGTAGGAGAACGTGATCTTGTTGTCCAGGTCGTTCAGGATGATTGAGCCGCCCCATCCGCCCCAGTAGCACTTCTTACCCGACGTCACGCCGGCCATATTGTCGGGGGCTGCCAATCCGTAACCAAGTCCAAACCGGTTCGGCGTCATCAACACCTGATCAACGCCGTTCGACTGCTCTTCGAAGATCCGGTCGATGGTTGCTGGTGACAGCAGATGGACTCCGCGTACCGACCCGCCGTTCGATACAACCGACTGAACCTTCACCACCGATCGTGCGTTGCCATGTCCATTGGCGGCACCGATGGTAGCGGCGCGCCATGGCGCGGTGTGAGCGACGGCCGCATCAGGCAGAGGACCGGTAAAGGTCTTGAACATGACACTGTCGGGGTCGAGGTCAGGTGGGAGCGGCAGTGGTGGCGGAGGAACCACATTGCTGATGCGGTGATGATTTTCCGGCGGTGAGCCAATAGTGAAGTCGGCCTCCAACGGTCCCGCAATCTCCTCGGCGAAGAACTGTTTCAGCCCGCGGCCGTCAATGCGTTTGATCACCTCACCAACCAGATGACCCTGGTTGAGTGCGTGGTATCCCGAAGCGGTTCCCGGTTCCCACCACGGAGCCTGAGCGGCCAGGCGAGCGGTGGCACCTTCGTCGTCGAGAACATCCTCAGTGGTAACTGGTTGGGCCCAGGCCGAGACACCCGAAGTGTGCGACATGATGTGGCGAACCCTGATGTCTTCTTTGCCGTTCTGGGCGAACTCAGGCCAGTAGCTGGCCACAGTCGCATCCGGGTCAAGCGTGCCCCGATCCACCAGCAGCAGCGCCGACAACGCCGTCATGGTCTTGGTGGTCGACCACACATTGGTGACGGTGTCCGCCTCCCAGGGTTTCGTGCGATCCTCATCAGCCCAACCGCCCCACACGTCGAGGACGACCTCGCCTTCAACAGCCAGCGCCATCGATGCGCCGAGGTCGTAGTCAGCCTCCAACTGCTGCTCCAAAATGTTGGTCAGCGCTTCAAAACGATCGTTACCGGTGCCTTCGAGTTGCATCGTTGTCCCCCATCGCCAGATGCGCCGTGCATCATGCTCGATGTCTTCGACCTTAGGCGGGCGCGTCGGCGGCTCGCACCGCCCGCCATCTACACTTTCCCCATGGCTGATCGCGATATCGAAAAAGACGTTTCCCCCACCCAGTTCATCGACACTCTGCGTCGACTTGCTGACGCACTCGAAGCAGGAGAATCCTTCCGCATTCAGGTGGCAGGCCAACGCTTCACCGTGCCGCCCGACGCCAACATCGTCATCGAGCACGAAGTTGAAGATGGCGAAGAAGAGTTGGCGTTTGAGATGCAGTGGACATCGACTGATTGAGACGTCCTGGCGCTCTGGCTGACGCACGCAAGGAATCGTCTATCGTCGACCCATGCATACCGCCGGCTTTACCGAGGTGCCCGTGGTGGACGTCGCAGCGATGCGCGGCACGCCTGCCGAACGCCGTGCACTGGCCTCGCACCTTGAACAGATCTGCCATCACGTTGGCTTCTTCGTTGCGGTGAACCATGGCGTGGACGGCGCCGCGATCGACGATGTGTTCGACCTGATGCAGCGGTTCTTCGCGTTGCCAACATCGGACAAAGAGCTGATCGACAAGCGCACCTCGCCGCACTTTCGGGGATGGGAAGCGGAGGGGTCCGAGTTCACGAACAACCGTCCCGACTTTCGCGAACAAATCGACGTCTGGTCCGAGTGGCCAGCGGTATCGCAGGCCGGTGCCACCTATGACCGGTTGCTTGGTCCGAACCAGTGGATGCCCGAAGATGTGCTGACAGGGCACCGCGACATCACGCTGGCGTGGATGGACGAGTGTGGTCGCCTGGCGCAGGGACTGCTGTCCCTGTTGGCGATAGGACTAGGTCTCGACGAACAGCACTTTGACCGGTTCTTTGGCGATCAGCCCATGTCCCTGTCCAAGTTCATCCACTACCCGCCCACACCACCCGGCCAGGCAGGAGTCAATGCCCATCATGATGCGGGATTCCTCACCGTGCTTGCCCCCGGTCCAACGCCGGGACTGCAGGTCCAGAACCCAACCGGCGACTGGATCGATGTCCCTGGCGTGCCCGGCGGGCTGGTCATCAATCTCGGAGAAATGTTGCAGGGCATGACCGGCAACTACTTCGTTGCGACTGCCCACCGGGTCATCACCGCCGACGAGCGATTCTCTGCGGGGTACTTCCATGGCCCATCTCTGAACGCGACGCTCGACATTCTTCCTCTTGCCTCCCGCTATGCGGATGCTGTGACCCGTAGTCCGCATCACTCGGCATCAGGATTCATGGCTCGCCGAGAGGAAACGCATGCGGGCGTGGACGACATGAGCAGCAACCACAAACCATCGGTCTACGGCGAGCAACTCTGGAACTACTTCGCCCGCAGCTATCCGCAGAACATGGCCGACCACCATCCGGAGCACGCATGACAATGCTTTGATGCCAGCTGCGGCGGGTACCCCGATCGCGACGGCATTGCGCGACGGCATTGCGCGACGGCATTGCGCGACGGCATTGCGCGACGGCATTGC
>Ga0209828_1002446_pt1 | contig 15412 bp, 8 predicted proteins | sample MaitaG_FD_187429 | JGI IMG/M metagenome (GOLD analysis project Ga0209828, IMG submission 187429) | Marine algal microbial communities from Maine, USA - Maine_Asex2 metaG (SPAdes) (version 2) | ecosystem: Host-associated > Algae > Red algae > Unclassified | place: Maine, USA | collected 2015-01-05 | reverse complement strand
TGCGGGCGGCATTGATTCTCACAAGTGGGAGTGGGAGCCAGCAAGCGCGTTATGCATTTGAGGATCTTGATTTTTTCTTTCTTTTTTATCAAGAAAAAAGAAATACGTGTATCGAAAAGAATAAGAATACTCTTTTAACGAAAACAAATTTCAATAATACGATTTTAATAATTGATAAATACAAGCTTTAATTTATTTGAGGTAATTTATATTTACAACATGAAAGCTACCATCCTTACCATAGGAGACGAAATCCTAATAGGCCAAATTATAGATACCAATTCCGTTTGGTTAGGCGAACAACTTTACCTTGAAGGTGTGCATGTCGTTAATATGATAACTATTCCAGACACAAAAGAGGTAATAAAATCGACATTAGAAAAAACATTTGAAAACTCAGACCTAATTGTAACAACAGGAGGACTGGGACCTACAAAAGATGATATAACAAAAAAAGCCATTGCAGAATTCCTTAAAGTGGATAGCTATTTTGATGCAGAATCATTCGGTTATCTTACTGCGTTATTTGCGAAATTTGGTAGAAAAACAAATGAATCCCATAAAGAGCAATGTTATATGCCACTCGGAGTGCAGTTGCTTAGAAATAAAATGGGAACAGCACCAGGGATGCTTTTTAAATACCAAGGAAAACATCTATTGTCCATGCCAGGAGTTCCCTATGAAATGAAATGGATTTTTAAAAATAGTTTTGCTGAAGAACACCTAAGATCTTGGGAAAAAGGATTTGCCCAAGTAAATAAGACAATTCACACAGTGGGAAGAGGAGAAACAGATTTGGAAGATCAAATTAGTGATATTGTTAAATCATTTCCTGAAGAATTATCTATGTCTTATCTCCCCTCTCTCGGAAGAGTACGCCTGCGCATAAATGGTCGTGGACCCGTAAAAGAAGATGTGGAAAAGAAAGTGCAAAAGGCAGCAGAAGACATAAAAGAGACCTTGGGAAATTTAGTCTTTGGTGAAGATAAGGCAAGCCTTGAGTCTGCAGTTTTAGAATTGTTTAGACAACAGAACAAAACCATTGGTACCGCAGAAAGTTGTACAGGAGGAAATATAGCGAGAGGATTAACGAGTATTCCAGGTTCCTCGGATGTATTCCAAGGCGCTATAGTCGCTTACTCCAACGCACTAAAAGAGTCTCTTTTGTCCGTTTCCCCAGAAACACTTAGGAAATATGGGGCTGTAAGTGAACAAACCGTTATCGAGATGGTAAAAGGTGCTCTAAATACATTAGGGGTCGATGTAGCAGTAGCTGTTTCAGGGATTGCTGGTCCAGGAGGAGGTACCCCAGAAAAACCTGTGGGAACCATATGGCTAGCCTGCGGTGGACATACCGAAATACGAACAAAAAGGCTCAATTTGGCCAAAAATAGGGGCAAGAATATTGAATATACTTCGAATATGGCATTGAACATGCTCCGACAGTATTTGATGTAGATTTTCATTAACTTCGCCTTACCAAAAGCAAGCTGATATGGCCATAATAGATCTAGTAATGCCTAAGATGGGCGAGAGTATCATGGAAGCTACCATTTTGAAATGGATAAAGCAGCCCGGAGATACTGTAGAAGAGGATGAAACTATCTTAGAAATTGCTACTGACAAAGTGGATTCTGAGATTCCAGCACCAGTTTCTGGAAAAATAGTCGAAGTACTTTTCAAGGTAGATGATGTCGTTGAGGTAGGTACCGTGATTGCGCGCATAGAATCTGAAAGCGCAGGGGCAGGTGCTCCTACTGAAGTGATAGAAATTGCGGAACCAGTTAAAGAAACGGCAAAAGAAGAAATGCCTGCTGTTGCAGAACCCAAAACGAATGGAGTCCCAAAACCAGAACCTCAAAAAGTTGCCGCGGTAGCATCAAATGGAATATCCAAACGATTCTATTCTCCTCTCGTAAAAAACATAGCATATAAAGAAGAAATTTCTATTGCTGAACTGGATAGTATCCCTGGTTCTGGTAAAGGAGGAAGAGTAACAAAACGTGACATCCTACATTTCGTAGAAACCAGAACCAATGCGCCTTCAAGAGCTGGAGCGGTTGCAGAAATGTCAGGTGCTGCTCAGATAGAGACACCGATGCCTACACCGCAAAGACAGGAAAGCTTTGCTGGAGGATCGGAGATTATAGAGATGGACAGAATGCGGAAATTGATAGCAGACCACATGGTTATGTCAAAGCATACTTCACCACATGTTACTTCGTTTGTAGAAGCCGACGTCACAAATCTCTTTAATTGGAGAAACAAGGTGAAGGGACCGTTTATGGAGAAATATGGAGAAAAAATAACATTCACCCCCATATTTATTGATTCAGTCGTGAAAGCAATTAAGGATTACCCAATGGTAAACATTTCCTTAAATGCCCAAAACCAAATTGTAAAGAAAAATTATATAAATATTGGAATGGCCACAGCCCTTCCATCAGGTAATCTAATAGTTCCAGTTATAAAAAATGCAGATATGCTTAACCTTGTTGGGTTAACTAAATCTGTGAACGGACTTGCTAATAAAGCAAGGTCAAATGCCCTAAAACCTCAGGATATCCAAGATGGCACATTCACTATTACGAATGTAGGGACGTTTGGAAATGTGATGGGAACACCTATAATAAATCAACCACAAGTTGCAATCCTAGCAACTGGTGCTATTCGCAAAAAACCAGCTGTTGTAGAAACAGAGTATGGTGATCTAATAGCAGTCAGACAAATGATGTTTTTATCATTGTCATATGACCACAGAGTAGTTGATGGATTTTTAGGAGGATCGTTCTTGCGAAGAGTCGCTGATTACCTAGAATCGTTTGACACGAATACATTGATTTAAGAAATGGGAAAAATACTTTTAACGTTAGGCCTTATCGGTATGTCTTTAGGCCTGTTTGGGCAAGAAGACTTTTTGAAAGAGGCAAATAAGCTGTTTAAGAATGGAGAGTATAAGGAAGCACTTTATTTCTATAAGTATTCTGATATCTCAACGAACCCGGAAGCTCTATATAGAAGAGGTTATTGTTATCTGAAACTGAATGAACTAAGTAATGCAGAACGCGATTTTTCTCTCAGTAACGGTCTTGGCTACGAAGATAATAGTCTCTTTCTTGTAATGGGAAAAATTAGACACTCCCAAAATGAATTTGGCGCAGCGGCTCTGTTTTATAAAGACTACTTGCGTGCAACAAAAGGGGAGAGTAAGGATCGAGACGATGTCGTTCTTCTTCTGAAAAATTGTATTACTGGCCAAGACGCAAAATTTGCAGAGCCTCTAGGATATGTCGAAAATCTAGGTGAAGGATTGAATTCTACCTATGATGAACTTAACCCATTAAGAAGTCCTAACTATGGAGACATATTTTATTTCAGCTCAAATAGACAGTTGAGAGTGTCAGATGAAGAAACAGAAACGGTTTCTTATGACCATAATATATATAGAATCCAAAGTACATCACAAGGGTTCAAACAAGCAGAATTTGCAAATGAATCTTTAAACTCATTTCAAAACGAAATATTACTAGATTTAAGTTCAGACGGAAGTGTTCTCTTTTTTGGAAAGGGCATTGATGAGTTTGAGGTGTTTTCAGACACATTTACGATCGCAAGCCAAAAAGTGCCTATAAATGCAAAGATGAATGCACCCATTAATTACCAATTTGTAAATTCTTTGGATGTATATCAGGATAGTATATTCTTGTACGCGGCAAAAACAGAAGGTGGATATGGAGGGTTTGATATTTATGCTGCTATTCGTCTAAATGGTATTTGGTTGAGTCCTATGAATCTAGGGCCAAAGATTAATGGACCCTATGATGAAGTTTCTCCGTTCCTAAGTTTGGGAGGAGAAAATTTATTCTTTAGTTCCAATAGGCCAGAAAGCACAGGTGGCTATGATGTGTTCTATTCAGAATATGATGCAGAAAAATCAAACTGGAAAAAGTCGGTAAACCTCGGACTACCCATCAACTCAGAAGGGGACGATATAAATTTTAGGTTATCCAAAGACGCGAAGACAGGATTACTCACCTCAGATAGACTCAAAGATAACTTTGGAGGGTTTGATATTTATTATGCCTTTTTAAAAGAACATATAGGAGCAAAAGTAGAAGCACGAAAATTACCAGGTTTCATAGAGTCTTATGTGAAAGCAATCGAAGAACAAACCTTTGCTTCATTCGAAGAATTAAACGCTGTACCATTAGATGAAGTCCAGTTTGATCCAAATGCAGCTGTCGAAACTGTAGAGTTAGATCCCGCAAGAGAAATTTTCTTACAAAATGAAGCATTTATATACTCGGATACAGGAGATTTGCTTTCTGGCGAAAATAGAGAGAAACTAAATAAAGTGGTGGATAACTTGAGCAGAAATCCAGCATTGAGAATAGAATTGGTAGGACATACTGTAAAAGAAGGGCTGAAAGAATTTGACCTTTATTTTTCTGTAAAATCTGCTGAGAAGATCGCTGAATATTTAAAAAGCTTAGGAGTGCCTAAAGAGAGAATTCTGTTGAAAGGATTAGGTTCTGCATATCCTTTAGTAAAGTATGAAAGCGGAGGTCAGTCAATTGCCTTGGCTGATAGAATGAATAGACGCGTTGAATTAAATTATTTGACACTGGGTAATTCAAGTTACAAGATTATACAGCCTGAATTAAATGTACCTCAATACTTGCTTGACAATAAATATAAATTACACAAGACACAATCAGAAGGACTTACCTACAAAGTGCAAATTGCAGAGTCTAATAAACTTCTAAAGAATGACGCACTTGCTGTATATGATCATCTAATGATTGAAAAGTTGGCAGGAGCATCTAAATATCTTTACACGATCGGCGTGTACGAAACCTATGTAGAGACATTCTTTATCAAGAAAGAGTTAGAAAAATACAACATAAAGGATCCTAAAATTATTCCGTACTTAAATGGGAATAGAATTGATGTCTCTCTATTAAATATTCTATCTGAGCAGTATACAGATCTGAAGTATTATATCGAATACGAATTAGAATAAAGACATTTTTTTGCAGAGCAGAAAAAATACAATTCCCCATGTCTTGGTAGTGATACAAGTGGATAGAAAGTCTGATTTGTTTTGTTACTCTGCGGCAGCAAAACCGTTCACTAATGATAAACTGTTAAAGCACTAATACCATAATATACGAAGAAATAAAATCTGATCTGACAACAGCTATTTAAAGCACAACACTAAACCCCACTCAGATACTTTAATATCCAGGTCTTCGTCTAAAGCTTTAGCCTGCACCGTAAAATGAAGTCTGCTAAATTAAAGCATTACATGTTGGAGCGTATAGCCATCAAACTTGTCAGGAGCAAGCAGTTCCTCCGATATGACAAGGTAGAAGCCTCCGCCTCCTGCACCACACAGCTTCATTGCATATGTTTCATGTAGGAGACTAGTTGTCCAATGTTTTAGAATTCTGTCCATAATCATATCTTGCATATGCGTATGTTGCAACATACTTAAGGTGTTTATTTTCTGCATCAGATTTTTAGAGGAAGCATTAAGAATGTCAGAAATAATGGCATCATTGACTTTAGAAATTTCTTTTGTTGCAGTAGCAAAAGAAGGATCAACTGCAATGCGATCTAAGTATGCCTTTACCAATTTGCTTGTTGCTCGTTGTTTGCCAGAATCTAAAAGATAAATATGGAGTTTGTCAATGGCGAGATCTCTAGATAAAAGTTCTATTCTTTCTGAATCGTGAAAAACAAAGGGATGATTAAAAAAGCTTACTAGAGGGTCAGTACCAGAACTCTTCCCGTGAAAAAATGATTCCAATGTTGCCATCATAGACTTAAGTTGCTCCAGCGAGTAGTCCTTTTTTATAAGATACCTGTACATGAAGGCAGCTACTAGACTTCCAGAACTCCCTAAGCCATAACCAAATGGAATACTTGAGGAAAGGTAGAGTCCTTTGGCATGATCTTCAGCCATGCGTAAAGTATCCAATGCATCCGCTAAGTTAGCTTTTGCGTGTGCAATAAAAGGGAGTATGGACATCTCTGGTTTCTGTTGCCGATCCCATTTAGCATGAAAGGCAGATAAGGGACATGAGATAGCTTTGGAACCATGTAATATGCTGTATTCACCGAATAATAAAAGCTTTGCGTTATATCTTTTTTCTCCTAGTATCAATTATTCAAAATTATATTATATATCTATATTTTAACCCCTTCCAAGCATTAGGATTTGAAGATATAAAGTTATAGATTTGTCGTTGAAATAGCCGATGTATGAGCACAAATACAAAATCCTTAGGTAAATACTGGTTGTACTTCATAGTATCACTTGCGATCTTTATTGGATTCCTTGTCTTTCTTCCTGAATGGTGTTGGGTAATTTTACCTTCCCTTTGCACAAGCTTTGTTCAGGCAATGGATTGGATGTAGAAAAATACTAATCTCTAAAAATATTGGAGAACCTTGACCGATTGCTTGAGATTTACCAAAAATCCAAGCAAGTACATGAGATTTTATCTTCTATAGAAGAAGAAAATCCATCGCGCACTTTAATACAGGGTTTGCATGGATCAGGGGATTGCTTTGCCCTTTCCGCAGCGTTTAAATTATCAAACCATTCTCACATTTATATAGCAAGCGACAAAGAGTCCGCGGCTTATATATATAATACGATAGATAGTACTCTTGCCGAAACGAAGGTGCATTTCTTCCCAGATTCCTTTAAGCGTCCTGGAAAGTTCGAAGAGTTAGATACACATAATATGTTGCTAAGGACAGAAACCGTTAATTGGGTTTCTCTCAAAGATGGTAAAAACACCATCATAGTCACGTATCCTGAAGCGCTGTTTGAACAAGTTGTAGACCCTAAGTGGTTAGATGAGAAAAAAATTCTTTTGGCAATTGGAGAGTCCTTGGATATTAATACAATTATCGAAGTGCTGGTAGATTATGGCTTTGAACGTGTAGATTTTGTTTATGAACCCGGTCAATTTTCTCTACGGGGAGGAATCGTAGATATCTTTTCTTACGGAAATGAATGGCCATATAGAATAGAATTATTTGATGAGGAAATAGAAACTATAAGAACCTTTAATCCGATGAATCAGCTTTCGCTGAAAAACATCAAGAAAGTTTCGATTGTGCCGAACCTAAATTCCAATTTCAAACAGGAGCAGAAGATATCACTTCTAAAAGTGTATTCCGATAAAACAGTTATCTGGTTACAGAACACCGATTTTTTAATTGAAAAAATACAGGATTGCTTTGATAGAGCCGATGCATTTGTCAAAGAATTAAAACTAACAGACGAAGAAGATCTTAAGCGCATATTTGATGAGCGCGCGTTCTTATATCCAGAAGATATTATAAGTCAATTGGATGATAATCACCTCCTCTTTTTGTCTAAGATGAACAAAGGAATTGATTACAAAAAAACAATTGATTTCCGCGTAAGTCCTCAGCCAAATTTCAATAAGAACTTTAATCTACTTATTGAGGAGTTTAGAAGAAATGAGAAAGAAGGCATCAGTAATTATTTATTAACTGATAATTCAAGGCAATTAGAACGGTTCTATTCTATTTTTGAAGACCTAAATGCGCATGTCGAATTTTTACCTATCCCCATTTCTATTCATGCTGGCTTCATTGATCAGGAGCACAAAGTCGCGGTTTATACAGATCATCAAATTTTTGAACGTTTCCATCGGTTCAAATTAAAAAAAGGATTCTCCCGAGAACAATCGCTCAACCTGAAAATGCTTAAAGAGCTGCAGCCAGGAGATTTTGTGACACATATAGATCACGGAATAGGAAGATATTCAGGATTAGAAAAAATTGATATCAATGGGCACACGCAAGAAAGCATGCGTCTGATTTATCTCAATAATGATATCCTTTACGTCAGTATACAGTCCTTACATAAAATTGCTAAGTATGTTGGAAAGGAAGGGACACCGCCAAGATTGAGTAAAATAGGAGGAGACGCCTGGAAAAATCTTAAGAGAAAGACAAAGAAAAAAGTAAAAGATATTGCCAAAGAACTCATAAAGCTCTATGCAAAACGAAAGGCATCTAAAGGGCATGCATTTGGGCCAGATGGCTATATGCAAAATGAATTGGAAGCGTCTTTTATTTACGAAGATACGCCCGATCAATATGAGGCCTCCGAAGCTGTTAAAGCGGATATGATGAAACCATATCCTATGGACAGACTAGTTTGCGGGGATGTAGGATTTGGTAAAACAGAAGTGGCTTTACGGGCAGCATTTAAGGCCGTAGTGGGAGGTAAGCAGGTAGCTATATTAGTACCTACAACAATTCTTGCTTTGCAACATTTTAAGACTTTTACTGCAAGACTAGAACCGTTTGGAGCAAGTGTGGATTATATTAATAGGTTTAAAAGCACAAAACAAAAAAACGAAACACTGGATAGAGCAGCAGAGGGGAAACTGGATATATTGATAGGTACCCATGCCATCCTAAATAAAAAAGTAAAGTTTAAAAACTTAGGGTTGCTCATTATTGATGAGGAACAAAAGTTTGGTGTTGCAGCTAAAGAAAAATTAAGAAGGTTGCAGGTAAATGTAGATACTCTAACACTTACAGCAACACCTATTCCTAGGACACTGCAATTTTCACTGATGGCCGCGCGTGATTTATCAATTATTCGAACACCGCCTCCGAATAGGCAGCCTATCCATACAGAAAGACGCATCTTTAATGATGAAATAATTAAAGATTCTATTTATTATGAAATCAATAGGGGAGGCCAAGTCTTCTTTGTACATAATCGTGTCAAAACACTCCCTGAAATGACAGGATTAATTCAACGCCTATGCCCAGATATTGATATCGCCATGGCGCACGGTCAGATGGATCCTAAAGTGCTAGAGAGTACGCTGATGAACTTCATTGAAAAGAAATACGATGTACTTGTTTGTACAAATATCATTGAAACAGGATTGGATATCCCGAATGCCAATACAATGATAATAAATAATGCCCACCAATTTGGAATGAGCGACCTTCACCAATTGAGAGGTAGAGTAGGTCGATCAAATAAAAAAGCATATTGCTATCTATTCGCTCCTCCCATTTCTACCTTGACATCTGTTGCAAGAAAACGATTAAAGACTTTAGAGGAATTTTCTGACTTGGGAAGCGGGTTTCACATTGCAATGAAAGATTTAGATATCAGGGGTGCAGGAAACTTACTAGGTGCAGAGCAAAGTGGTTTTATCTCAGATATCGGCTATGAGACATATCAAAAAATTCTTGAAGAAGCAATCCTAGAATTGAAAGAAGGCGAATTTAAAAACCTCTTTAAGGAAGATCTAGAAAAGAAGAAAGAATATGTCCGCGATGTTGACATAGATACAGATATTGAAATGCTGATACCGGATGAATATATCCGTTCTATACAAGAACGACTCAATCTGTATACGGAGATGAATAAGATTAGCAAGGAAGAAGACATAGAGAAGTTTGCAAAGAACCTCATAGATAGATTTGGTCCTCTTCCTAGAGAAATACAAGAATTATTCAACGGAATCAGGCTAAGGTGGATATGTAAATCTTTAGGAATTGAGAAACTGACATTGAAATCGAGGAAAATGCGTTGTTACTTCGTAAATAATCCACAAAGCTTGTTCTATGAAAGTGATGTTTTTCAAACAATATTGAAATATGTCTCTACAAAGGGCCCTTCTGTCGGAATATCTTTGAAGCAATCTGCCAAGTTCCTTATCTTGATCAAAGAGAATGTTAGAAATTTGAAACAAGCGCGCGTAGCACTTGAGGAAATTCAAAAAAAATAAACGCTATACAAAGATTATGGACGAGAATTTTACGAATGTACAAATAGAGAGCTATTCTCTTCCCAGTGTACATCATGTAGATTATCAAAGTTTAGAACGTGACTACCTTAAAGTGAGTTTGATTGGTGTTTTAATTCTTGCAATTATTTTACTTGGGGGAGCAATTGCCATACGATTTGTAGTCGCTTCGGATTTAGGCGAATATGCTAACATAGTGTATTTAATACCTATAATAATAATTTCTCTAAATTTGTTTTTTGTGTTTAAAGGGTTTCGCCATAAATCCTATGCGCTAAGAGAGCACGATATCCTATATAAACGCGGATATATTTGGCGATCGCAAACAGTTGTGCCTTTTAATAGGGTACAGCATTGTGAAGTTGATCAAGGTCCTATAGAACGTTTATTTAATATCAGTAAACTTAAAATTTACACAGCAGGAGGGAGCTCCAGCGACGTTGCTATTCCAGGATTAAAACCAGAGTTGGCTAATAATATGAAGGACTTCATCATGCGCAAAATACCTTCGGATGAAGAAGAATAGCCATGATTTTTCGCAGCCGACTAGGCAACACCTTGTTGCCATCTTAATGATAATCTATAAGTTTTACAAAAGCTTGTTAAGACAAGTCTTTCCTTTCGTTGTGATTTTCTTTTTTGGGAGTAAATCCAAAAGGTCCAGTCTCTTTTTTCCCATGGTATTATCAGGAATTGGCCTCCTAGGTACAATTTATGGGGTTGTGGCATTCTTTAAGTATTATTTCTATTTAGAAGAAGACGAATTAATAATTAAGAGTGGTGTATTTGGTAAAAAATTAGTCAATATACCTTTTGAACGGATTCAGACAATTGATTTTGAACAAAATATAGTGCATCAAATATTCAATGTAGTTGCGCTTAAAATAGACACCGCTGGAAGCGCGAAGAGTGAATTTAAATTTGATGCTCTTGATAGGAAAACAGCAGAAGAATTAAGGACTATGATTCTTCAGAAAAAGAAGAATTTAGTAAAATCGTCTTCTGCTGTTATATTGCAGGACGAGCCCCTAGTGGAAAAAGCGGAAACGATATTTACGCTTAGTCCATTAGACCTTGTGAAAGTGGGGATTACAGAAAATCACTTCCATTCATTTTGGCTAATTTTTGCTGCAGTCATGTATTTCATGCAAAGTGTGGATGATTTAGGATATAATGTTTGGAATTATTTGGAAGATTTTAATGAATCTATTTTCTTCAAAAGTGTAGCTCTAATTGCAAGTGCTATCGTATTCTTTATTGTTATTTCGTTTTTATATTCATTGATCAGAACAATATTGCGTTACTATAATCTGAAATTTCAAAGAACGGATACTGGTTTTAAAATTATTGCAGGTTTGTTCAATAGACGAGAAGTAGCAGCACGGGATAATAAAATCCAAATTATGAATTGGTCTCAGAACTTGCTGCAAAAGTTTATTAAGCTTTTCGAAATTAATTTAAAACAAGCTTCAAGTGTGCAGGTCAAGAGTAAAAAATCAATTATCGTTCCGGGCTCTTATATGCAGCAGATTGACGATGTACAGAGTTATTTATTTAGGAAAGGAGAGCTAGATGGATTAGAATTTAAGAAGGTCAGTGTTCATTATTTTTATCGACGAGCCATATTCCTAAGCTTTGCTTTAATAGTAGTCAGCACTATTTTGTTTTTAGTAGATAAGCAGCTTGTCCTCACAGGCCTCATACCATTGTTCTCTATTTGGATCTTATCCTCTTATTTGTCTTACAAGAAAAAGAAATATGCAGTGAATGATTTTGTCCTACAAACAAATGGAGGGGTGTATGGCCACGGGCATAGTTTAATGAAATTATATAAGGTACAAAGTGTTAAAATTAAACGCAATTTATACCAAAGGCGTAGAGGCTTATCGACAATAATAGTATACACGGCTTCAGGTGGCTTATCTATACCATATATTCCACATGAGAAAGCGGTGCAGCTTATGGATTACTTTCTATATAAAGTTGAGAATAGTAAGGCAAAATGGATGTAACAAAACGTTGCACGCTAGTATAACTATTTCGCTTTTGTGATTTCATCAGACATTTGCTCATTTCAAAGAAAATAGGAAGGTGTTTATTGCAAAATAGTACTATTTTGTTAAGTACTAATTCGTAAAATTCTATAAACCTTAGTCCCAATGAAGAAAATTACATATTCTACACTATTTTTTATCGCATTCATTTTAAACTCTGTTTTTCTTCAAGCACAAGATGCTGGAGACAAAATATTTGATAATGATATTCTTCATGAGATCAATTTTGAGTTTACAGATTCAAATTACTGGAATACACTGGTACAGAATTTTGAAAATAATTTTGACCCAACAACTCCTGTTCCATACCTACAGGGAAATGTTTGGATAGACGGTGAACTTGTGGATTCTGTTGGTGTACGTTTTAAAGGATTTACATCTTACCAATATGATTCAAATAAGAAACCCATTAAAATAGACTTTAATGAATTTGTCCAAGGGAAACGCTTTGATGGATTAAGAAAACTTAACCTACATATTGGATATGGGGATGCTTCTTTACATAGAGATGTGATCGCATATCGTATGATGAGAGATATGGGAGTGCATGCGCCGCGCTCAGCTTGGGCTCGTGTTTCTTTTAACGGCCAGTTTTGGGGTTTGTACCAAATCATAGAACAAGTTGATAAAGAGTTCATCAAGAGAAATTTTGGTGAGTCAGGCGGAAACCTTTTTAAGAATAAAGGATGGTCTCATCTCTATTGGGAAGGGAGTGAGCCTTTAGTTTATCAAGAAAACATTGAACTTAAAACAAATGAGGAAGAAAACGATTGGACAGGGTTTTTAGAATTCTTGGACGCTCTCAATAATTCCTCAGATGCTGATTTTAAGAATGCCATAGAAGAGAAATTTAATGTGGAACTGTTTCTTAAAACCTTAGCGGTAGATGTGGCTACAAATAACTGGGATTCTTATTTAGAACACGGAAGGAATTACTATATGTATGAGGACGTCTCTACAGGAAGATTCAACTGGATTCCCTGGGATTATAACTTTTCTCTAGGGGGTAGTTTTGTGTCTGCAGGAGGCGAAGATTGTTTTATTTTGCCAAACTTTGCCACATTGACTACAAACACGAGAACTGCCGAGTTTCATGATTGGTCTTCTGCCTTTGGCGATATGATATATGCATGGGATTTTGGGGATGGAAATACGTCTGCAGAACCACATCCTAAGCACACATATTCCACAGTAGGAATTTATGAGGTTTGTCTTAAAATTTCTTTGGAAGATGATGAAGAATGTTTTGAGACATTATGTAGAAGTATAGATTTACAGGAAGACCTGAACGAGTGTAATGCAATTTCGAGTGGTGCACATGATAAAGAAGCAGATGTTATTTTTGCCTCTGTTGTAGAGTTTAATAGTCTTTGCTGTCAAAACTGGGATGTAGACTGTCAAAACTTATATGATAATGTAGAAGATGCTGTGAATGGAGATGGAGAAAATAACTTTAGTATAGACCAAACAGAGAATGATAAGATATTGATCAATAGACTTCTTGCTGTTCCAGAATTTCAAGATATGTATTACCAGCAATTTTGTGAACTCATGGAAAATGTCATGTTGGAAGAACGTGTATTCGACATTATGGATACTAACTTTGAACTTATAGATGCAGCTGCAGCAGAAGAACCGTATTCCTTATTTACCTACGATGATTTTTTGAAAGATATCGGCCAGATATCGGAGGAGCAGGGACTAAAATCAATTTTAACAAAGCGAATTGCTGGATTGAATGAAGAGCTTCCGGAAATATATAACTGTCCAGTGAGTAACAGCCAAGTGAGTTTTGGGGAAGTAGTTATTAATGAACTTGTAGCCTCAAATGATTCAATTGGAGGGGAAGCGGATCCGGCAGGTGGATATCCAGATTGGATTGAATTATATAACACGCAGAACTTTACGATTGATCTTAGCGATGTGTTTTTATCGGATGATATATTAGACCTTAGGAAATGGCAGTTTCCTGATGGGACAATGATTGACGAAGATGACTATTTAATTGTTTGGGCAGATAATGACTTAGACCAAGCAGGTATTCATGCAGCATTTAAATTAAGTAAAGGCGGAGAGTCACTGTATTTGTCGAATGCGGTAGGAACAATGATTGATTCTATAAGCTTTGGAGAACAACAGACGAATATAGCCTATGCGAGAGTCCCAAATGGAGTAGGAGATTTTAAATTATGGACTACAACTATAGATCGATCAAATGATGATGGTGTTTCAGATACGGATGACGATGTATTCGATAAAGAAGTGACGATATTCCCTAACCCAAGTTCTGGACTTGTGCAAGTATCCATAAATGGTGAAAATAATATGTCTAATTCCTTTGAGCTTATAAATGCATCTGGACAATTACTGGATAAGAAAATCGAATTTGGGAATAAGACAACTATTGACATTCATAACTATCCTACGGGTGTTTATCTAATTCGGATAATTAACTCCAATGGAAATGTTAGCAACAAAAAACTTACGCGGATTAATTAAGAATAGTATGCTTAATTATCTGAAAATATTGATTCCAATACTGCTATTGTACATGTCTTCAGATATCAAAGCGCAGGTCAATGAGCTAGGTGCATATGCCTTTGGGCATAGTTTATTAGACCACAGACCACCAGCTATACCAACACCTAGCGACGAGACAACTGTCTTTCATTGGATGGCAGACATTGCAAAAGCTTCGGGAAAGGACTTTTCTGCTGGAGGACAATTTGGCTTTCTTACATCACATGCTGATTTACCTCCGATAGCTCAATGGGGATATAATGAAGTGGAACCAACATGGGATGATCAATTTGAGATGTTTTCAGAATCAAGAATAAATTCTATTCTTATCACTCCAGCGAACTTTATTCAATATGTAGCAGCAACAGAACCACATCCTTTTGATGAGACAACCTCCGTTTTGGAATTAACAGAAGCAATTTTCGATTGGACAAATGATCAGAAGTCTGACCTTCGGTATTACATCTATGGGAATTGGCCAGAGATGGATTTGCAAGAATATTACCCGCCTAATCTCCCGCAAACAACAGAAGTAAACGCCTATCATGAGTTAACTATTCAGCAAGGAGAAACATGGTGGCCTGCTTACCAAGATGCAATTCTAAATAGTAGACCAGATTACGAAACTAGACTAATTCCAGTAGGCCTTACTGTAAGTAAGCTTCTGCAGTCAGATGTACTGGACAATCTACCATTCGTGGAAGTGTATGAAGACTCAGCACCACATGGTAGACCTACCTTGTATTTTATAGCTGCAATGACCACGTACATGGCAATGTTTGAAGAAAAAGTCCCAGTCAACTATATGCCAAGTAACCAAGTGCATTCAGAAGTAATAAATAACTTAAGTACAGTGATTGATTTTATCTGGGATGAACTCAGTACATTTAATCTCCCAAATGGAGATAGTCGCGTTTTTTATAATGTTATAAGTTCTGTAAGTTTTAAACAAGGTGAGCTTATTATAGTTAGCCCTATTCCTACGTCTGGCACATTAAGAATAGAGGGGCT
>Ga0209828_1002445_pt1 | contig 15414 bp, 15 predicted proteins | sample MaitaG_FD_187429 | JGI IMG/M metagenome (GOLD analysis project Ga0209828, IMG submission 187429) | Marine algal microbial communities from Maine, USA - Maine_Asex2 metaG (SPAdes) (version 2) | ecosystem: Host-associated > Algae > Red algae > Unclassified | place: Maine, USA | collected 2015-01-05 | reverse complement strand
CCGAATAGACGTTCTTTACCTCTATTAAAGTAGAGCGGTTCGATTTTCGGCAGGCGCTTGCGCAGTTCGATACTGTCTTGATCAGATCCTTCAGCATCCGTATCTTCCGGAGAGCCGTCATTGTTCAACAGACTGTTGATGTGTCGAGCTTGTGTCGCAATAGTTGGATTGGCGAAGAAGTCACGCACAGGCAACTCAAGTTTTAAGTCCCCAATGATTCGCGAAACGATACCTACTGCCAAAAGTGAGCTTCCGCCTAACGCAAAGAAATCATCGTGAATACCTACTTCAGGCAGATTCAATACTTCTTGCCAGATGTTGGCCAAACGCTTTTCTAAATCGTTACGTGGTGAGACTTTACTAACATCGACAGGCGACTGACTCTGCGAAGCATCAGGCAGTGCTTTGCGGTCAATTTTGCCATTAGTGGTTTTTGGAAAAGCGGGTACAAAAATATATCGTGCTGGCACCATGTACGGTGGTAAGCGATTTTCTAGAAAATCACAAACGGCTTTAGCGCTGAGTGTTTCATCTTTGTAGACTGTGTCACCAACCGCGATATAGGTAATTAATGATTTTTTACCATTGACCTCAGTGTAGGTGACTAAAGATTCAAGCACTTTAGAGTGATGATTGATTGCTGCTTCAATTTCACCCGGTTCGATGCGATACGAACCCAGTTTTATTTGGTGGTCAATACGTCCAGCAAACTCGATATCCCCTGATGGTAGCCAGCGAGCTAAGTCACCGGTTTTATACATGCGTTCAGTCTGATAGCGACGTTTACCTTTGTTATCAATTTGTCCGACGGTGTCTATGAACACCTCTTCATTGAGTTCAGGGCGATTCAAATAACCTCTGGCGAGCGCTGGCCCACCTATCAGTAATTGTCCCGTTTCACCGACTGGCAACTCGATAAAGTCCTCATCCACAATCATTGCTGTGTAGCGCTTTAGTGGCTTACCAATTGGCATGTTGTCTTCTTGAAAATCTTCAGAGGGAATGAAGACAGAGGCGCTGACGGTTGCTTCGGTTGGACCATAAGCATTACACCAGAGCACTTCTAGGCCTGACTGCTTACATAGTTTTTTCCAGTGTTGGTAGTGCTTAGTGGATACCTTCTCTCCAGTCACTACCATTAGGCGAAGTGATGCAGGAATCTGGTCTTGTGACGCCACCATCAAATCGACCCATTCATGCCAGTAAGCCGTTGCAATGTGCACTGCAGTAATTTTGTGATCGTTGATGATAGCAGACAGCTCATTGAGTTTTTCAGAGCGTTTTGCCGGGCGAATAACCACAGAGCCGCCGACTAGTAATGGCGGAAATATCTCTTCTATGGCGATGTCAAAGTTGATCGTTGAAAACTGAAGCGTGCGATCCTTTGCAGTGACCTTGTAACGTTCTATGTCTGCATAGCAATAGGCAGCTAATGCTGCGTGTTCAATTTGCACACCTTTTGGTTTGCCTGTGCTCCCAGAGGTATACATTATGTAGGCTAAATCAGATGGCTTTATATCGACAAGCTGGGGAGTCGAGTTTGAATGGCCATTAGAGTTATTTGTCGCAGTTGGATCGTCACTAGATATCCAATGGATACCTGATGATGACTCTTGTTGTTTTAATTGCTCATCAAGAAACGATGCTATTTTTTCTTGATGATTAGACTGAGCAATAATGGTTGAGATTGCTGCGTCTTCTACCATAAACGCTATGCGGTCAATTGGATACTCTGGGTCGAGTGGCACGAATGCTGCACCGGCTTTAAGTACGCCCAGCATCGCAGCAATGGCTTCAGGGGATTTATCAATACAAATCCCGACACACATCTCTTCAGGCTGCTTGTTAGCATTGACAGTCTGTAGCTTATGCTGAAGTACACTCGTTTTAAATTGCTCAGAGAGTTCATCTAATTCTTTATAGCTAAAAGAGCGCTCTTCAAACACCATACTGACATTGTCTGGTGTTTGAGCGAGTTGTCTGGCAAATAAGGTCGGAAAGTTAATTAACTCCTCGCCCTTATTTATTACACGCTTTTTCCCTGCTGCAGCAGGACGAGTTAAAACAGATCCATTCATGACAGTAAATCAGTCTCTGCAAACACTTCAGCAATTACGCCATCCAAAATATCGAATCCTTGATCTAAGGTTAGAATGTCGATAGTTAGCGCAGCCATTATCTTAATGACTTCATCGTCAGCACCTGAAGATTCAATCAATAGGCCAGAAGCAAAACAGCCTTGAATAATGCTCTTAGCGACAGTTCCTTTGCCGACATCTAAGCCCCAAATCATGCCACGACCGCGACAACTGATATCACGTTTGCTGTGGCGTTTAATGATGGCGTTCAATCGAGTTTCAACCAGCGCTCCACGCTCAGCAATATGGGACTCAAAGTCTTGCTTCCAGTACTCCAACATGGCGCGTCCAGCAACAAAGGCTAGGTTATTGCCTCGGAAAGTACCGGTGTGCTCGCCTGGTTTCCAAGCGTCGATTTCTGGTTTGATAAGGTTGATCGAGAAGGGAAGGCCACCACCGATTGATTTAGATAAGCAAACGATATCAGGCGTGATACCCGCATGTTCGAAGCTGAAGAACTTACCAGAACGACCGTTACCCACTTGGATATCATCAGCGATCAATAGAATGTCATGTTTTTTACAAATTGCAGCAATGCGCTGTAACCATGCGTCAGAAGCAATATTTATTCCACCTTCGCCTTGGATTGTTTCTAGAATAATGGCGGCTGGAAGTGGAATGCCACTGCTTTGATCAGACAATACTTTTTCTAGGTATTCACTGGTGTCAATATCACCCAAATAACCGTCAAATGGTAGGTGAGAAACGTTGTCGCGTGAACCGTAGTGCTCATCGTGGTAATAATCGTTAGCAGTCAGCGCCAATGCGCCCAATGTGTGTCCATGATAGCCGTGACTAAATGCGATGACGTGTGCGCGTTTTTTAACTTTACGTGCTAGTTTGACTGCTGCTTCAACCGCATTAGTGCCAGTAGGGCCAGTAAACTGAATTTTGTAGTCTAAGTTACGTGGCTTTAGGATGACGGTCTCAAAGGTATTTAAGAAGTCTAGTTTTGCCTTGGTTGCAGTGTCCAGTGAGTGCTGAATCCCGTCATTTTCGATATATTCCAGCAAGGCCTTTTTAGCGTTAGGATTGTTATGACCATAATTTAAAGATCCAGCGCCGCAGAAGAAATCAATGTATTCTTTACCTTCTGTATTAGTGAGAATTGATCCTTGGGCCTTGTTAAACACCGTAGGGAAGGTTCTTACATAACCGCGTACTTCGGATTCGATAGTCGCATCAGTTCCAGATTGTTTTGCCCTCAAAGGAGCGGTATTTTCGTCATTGAACTGCGGGGGCTTGCTCAAGTTCTGTGTCTGCTTAACTGAATCGATTCTATCCATTTTCTGATCCTGAATTGTTTTTATTGATTAGATTTAGCTCAATCCTATCACTTGAAAATAATCGCACCTTTTTAATTCGACAAGAGGATATGCACTTAGTCTGTTTTGTACGGAATGTGTCAGCAGATTGTCGTTTCGTGTATAAGGGCTATGAATCAATACGATTAATCAAGGGAAATATGGCAATGAAAGATGCTTTAAACGTGCTGGGAACCGAGCTTGAAGTGTGTGGAACGGATCCAATCACCGGTTATTTTAGAGATGGCTGTTGTAACACCGACGCGCATGATCGCGGTTCACACACGGTCTGCGTTAGGGTCACACAAGCGTTTCTGGAGTTTAGCCGTAGTCAAGGAAACGATCTGATGACGCCTGTACCTGACTTTGATTTCCCTGGACTAAAAGACGGCGATCGCTGGTGTTTATGTGCTTCGCGTTGGAATGATGCATTTCAGGCTGATGTTGCACCGAGAGTTATGCTGCGCGCCACTCATGAGGCTGCACTTAGAATTGTTAAGCTCGAAGATTTAAAGCAACATGCTGGAGATTTAAACTAGTCTTGTGACTTAATTTATTAGTCACGCATTTTGGGGCGCTTTGAGCAACACGTAAACTATATTGCTATTTCCATGGCTAGAATTGACCGAGGGATGAATGAATCAACATGGCCTTTTCAGAACATAAAATCACCAATACTGATGAGCTGAATCAATTGCTCAATCAAGGTGTATTCTATCGTCAGAAAATCGGTTTAATCGTTCTAGATGGCAATATTGAAACTCACCCTCAAAAAAGCTTCTGGCAAAACGAACTAAACACGTACTACTACGCCTGTGGTTGTGACGAAAGTGCTGGTGGCTTTTTTATAGGTGTAATTCTAGGTAGTCTTTGGATTGCATCTTCTTGGTTTCAGGGAGAAATACCCGGTTTAATCACTGTTGCTTCTGGTGTTTTATTGGCAATCGTTTGTGGCTTGGTTGGCAAAGTGGTTGGTAAGCTAAAAGCCAATAAGAAACTCAAACAGACAGTCCGTTTCATCCAGAATGCGTGGGACTGAATAACGTGCGTATTATCAACTTCTTGCTTTTAGAAAGCTCAGGATAGGTTGGGTGAAGAATTCAGGCCGTTCCACGAGACCCATGTGTTGAAGTTTTGGAACGATTAGAACTTCTGATCCGCCAATTTCTGAAGCGATAGCATGTGACATCGCAGGGGTGCTGCCACGATCATTTTCACAAGTGATAATCAGTGATGGTATGGCGATAGCAGGCTCTGGTCGGATTAATTCAACCACACCATTGGCCAGCACCATGCGGCATTGAGCGTATATTCGATGGTCGTTTGCCATTACCCAGTTTTTGATCATTTGCAACATGGGCTTTCGAGTTTCAAGAAAGTTAGGCGTAAACCAGCGAAGCAATGCCGCTTCAATTGTTGCGCCTGGACCCCCAATATCAGACTTGGCTGCGTGCTCTTCGACAAGCCTTTGCGCAGCGTCTCCGCGTTCATGCGGCGAATTCAGAATCCCTAGCGCGCTAACGCGAGCTGGATAATCTATAGCAAAACGACGATTGATCATGCCGCCAAGAGAGAAGCCAATTAGTGCTGCGGTCTCAATGGATAATTCGTCCATAAGTTCTCTTAATTGTTCGGAGAACGTCGTTAAGGTTGGAACCTCAGGCGGTGCAGCACTTTCACCATGACCATATAAATCATAGTTTAATACGGTGTGGTCTTGTTCATAAGACGACAGGTGTGAAGCCCAAGTATCACGTGTTAAACCGAGCCCATGAATTAATACGATGACATCGGCATCTTTTTTTCCTGTTAAGGAATAAACCGTTCCATTGCGACTCGTTTGTTTCATGACTATAGCTTCCAAAGCTGATTAAATTGAACTTGCACCAAATAATAATTTTTTATTTAACTCAACTCAGACGCCAGCAGGATTGTCCACACTGTGGCCCATTTCTTCCAAATCTTGATAGCGATCGCCAATTCGGTGGTGCGGATTCCCCCCAATCGATGCACCCAAAGCAACAATCACTTCATCGTCAGCAGGAGCGTCTGGCACATTGATATGAATAGTTTGATAGTGTGAACGACGCCCCGCATCGTGCATGTCCATACATGGAATCATTAGCGATGTCCCAGCAGCTCCACGCGTATTAGCAAACGCCAGATAAGATTTTGCGCCAACCGCATCACGATACTGATTGCCAAAAAACAGCGTATGCGTGAGTGCTTGGCCATGCTCTATCTCGCCGCCCATTCCTACGACTGATGCCTTGCCATAGCCTTCGATTTTGTCGCCGGTAACATCTAAGATCATGCGAGTCAGTAGTTCACCTACCACTGGGCCAATAGCTCGAATTTCTGGACGTAAGTTCTCAACAAAACCTCTTCCAAACCAAGGGTTTTTGATAATAGCTATCGCTGAAATTAATTTTGTTGGTTCATCAAGTGGCTTATCGCCTTCAATACGAGTGGTTTGGACATTGAGTAGTGTGCGACGTATTTCAACGGCAATTGCTTCAGACATTTATGAGGGTTCCTATCATTGTTAAGTGGGTGTTGTGAAAGTCACAGCACAATATAATTTATATCAAGCAAAGGCTGGCATAACTTCATCAATGAATAATTGCATCGAGCGCTTTTGCTCCTCCATGCCCAGACCCATTGATGCGTAATAGATGAATCCATCTATGCCCAGTGCTTCATAGCGTTTGAGTTTTTCAATAACGACTTCAGGAGAGCCAAACATAAGGTTTTCTTCTAAAGTGTCAGGGTTAACAAAAGCATTTCCTTCAAGAGACTCTAAAGGCACTCTGTCTGGAAAGCCATTTTGCACATCGCCTTTTTTCATCATCAGATTGCCGAACTGGCTTAGCGAGGTGCGAACTGAGTCTATTGCGTGCTGGCGGTCCTCATTATTAGCATAGATAGAGGTATGACGCATCATGACAAAACGGCCATCGTATTGGCCATCTTTGGCGGCTATGGCCTCATCAAGTTGGCTTCTGTAAAGCTCTGCCTCGGAAAAGGGTTTGGTTAGCGGCCAAGTCATAATGTTGAAATTGTTTTTAACCGCGAAATCAAAGGTGATTGGCGATCTTGCAGCTACCCACATGGGTACCTTTTCTTGTATCGGCTTAGGGCAAGAAGTTGCTTTAGGGAACTGCCAGTATTTACCGTCATGTTCAACATCACCCGCCCAAAGCGCAGGAAGCAGCGGCAGCATCTCTTGCATGTATTGCCAGCCGTCGGTTTGTAATAAACCGGGTCTCATTCGATCAAATTCACGCTGATAAGCGCCGGAGCCAAGACCCATTTCTAGGCGACCATCGCTGATTAAATCAACCATAGCCGCTTCGCCGGCAATATTGATAGGGTGCCAATAAGAAGCGTTTGCAACCCCACAACCCAGCCGGATGTTTTCAGTGTGAGCCGCCCACCAGGTGAGTAGCTGAAAAGGATTGGGCGCGATAGTCATTTCCAGCCCATGATGTTCAGCGGCCCAAGCGATTTCAAAGCCACCTTGATCAGCCATCTGCACCATTTCTATAGTGTGCTTAGCGACATCCTGCATGTCATGGCATTCATCCATGCGTTCCAGATTAATGGCAAGTTGGAATTTCATAACATGTTCCTCCAGAACCTATTGGCTCTTACAATTATTTAGCTATCCACTGATTTTGTAGTTTGAATATTGCCGCAGTTTTAGATATCTGAAAAGCGAAATATTTTGTACTATTAATCCAGAAAATTCGAATTGATAAAGCTATGAATTTAACTGCACTGAATACATTTTTAGCGATCGTAGAAACGAGAAGTTTAGTTAATGCCTCGGAGCGTCTGTTTGTCAGTCAATCGACGGTGACATCACGACTGCAAACTTTGGAAGCTGATATTGGACAGCCCTTGTTTCACCGTAAAAAATCGGGAGTGACATTGACTGCGGCGGGTGTAAAATTTAAGCGTTATGCTGAAGCTATGACAGACCTGTGGCGTCAAGCTCAACAAGAAATATCGTTGCCTACTGGAGTAAGCTCTGTTTGTAACATCGGCTGCCATTACGATTTATGGTCTAGTATTGGTAAGTCCTTGAGTCATAACCTACGTCAGTATTACCCGGATATCGCGCTGTCTTTTATGCCGGGACAGCATGATCAGCTGAATCAGTGGTTGGCGACAGGACTGATCGATGCAGCATTGACCTACCGTCCGGTGTCCCAACAGAACCAAACCATTCATAGGTTAATGTCAGAGTCTTTGGTATTGGTGGCAACAACGCCGAACAATCCCATGCGATCTGATCCAAACTATATCTATTTTGATGCAGGACAAGATTTTGGACGAAAGCATGCAGCGACTTATACCGATGCGGGTATCGCTAAAATGAGTTTTAGTTGCTCCACATGGGCTTTGGATTACTTACTAGAGCAGGGCGGTTCAGTTTACTTACCGGAACATCTGGTAAAACCATTTGTGAACAATGGACAGTTGTTTCTAACAGTTGATGCACCACAGTTTAAGCGCACGGCGTATCTAATTACCAATGACTTAGTTTCGGCGGAATGGGGCTGGTTAAGTGAAATTTCAGAACTTATCGGGCCAATCAAACATATCGCTTAAATATGATTTATTTTTAGGCTATGCTTAGCGCATTATCAGGGGATTTTAATAACGATGAAAATAAAAAAAGTGATCCAAAACAGTATGCTCGGGCTTATATTGTTCATAGGACTTCAAGCAATTGCTAATGCAGAGTATCGTTGTGGGTGGTTGGATAATCCTGCTCCAGATCAATATCAGTTTATTGATAAACAGGGGTCTTGGACAATCATGAAACGCGGTGGTTATCGTATACCGGCGACTTCGATTAATAATTTACCCCAACAGCAGCCCAATGAATTTGTTCGCACCAACGGGAGCTACGGCTATTCTTGTAATTGCATGAGTGTAACGACTGATGCGCGTAGCAAGCGTATTACGGCTATCGTTCATAAGGGCAAACAGGTCTTGTTGAAAAGGTGTTTGGAAGATAAGTCGATCGCTGATCGTCAGCACTCTACGCTACGTTTCCCCGGCGCTCCGCTAATTCGAACAGCAAGCCGACCAAATAACAGAAACCTCGCCGGTGGCATAGCCAGACCCTCTGGTTCTTATACTGACACACCTGTCGTGGCGGGACGATCTAATGCTGAGCGTAACAGTGGTTATTATGATCAACCTAAAACGTCAGGCGGCACGAAAACAGTAAAGACGGCGAAGAGTCGACCGCGGTCTAAAGGCAAAGCTAAATCACACTATATACAAGTCATCGTTACCTCTATCCCAGCGAAGGCTAAACGCTTGAGAAATACGTTTAGTAAGGCAGGTTTTAGAACGGTGATCAATGGCATCAAGCGAAAAGGCAGGCTATTACACAAGGTCAGAGTTGGACCCTATCCGAGTCGACGCGCAGCCATTAACGGTCAAAAGAAACTGCGTAGGTCGTTTAAAAAAGATAGCGGCGTTCAGAAGAGCATTATTGTTGGATAGCATTGCCGTTAGCCGTTAAAATCATCGCTTAGTCGATAAAACGCGGGAGATCATAATGGATACGGTCAGTTTTACTGAAATGAAGCACGGCACCCATGCAGACTATGCGATGTTGCATGAAATGGAAAAGCCTTTCATGGCGGGTACTGCCAGACGTTTGCTGGACGAAATGGCGCGTCAAGGTGAAGAGTCCATTGCGGGTTATAAGGTAACTCGTCTGGGGCATGCGCTACAGTCGGCAACGACGGCTTGGCGTGATGGGGTGGATGTTGATTGGATAGTAGCTGCATTGTTACACGATATTGGTGATGGCCTGTCTCCGCAAAACCATGATCGAATGGCGGCTGAAATACTGCGGCCATTCGTTCGTGAAGAAGTGACATGGGTGGTCGAGCATCACGGCGCGTTTCAAATGATTTATTATGCGCAGCATTATGAAGGCTGGAATCAGTTTGAGCGTGAGAAGTACGCTGAGAGTCCTTACTACCAAAGCTGTGTCGATTTCTGTGAGTATTGGGATCAAGGCTGTTTTGATCCAGATTATGACGTTAAACCTTTAGCGTTTTTTGCACCAATGGTAGAAACAGTATTTGCACGCAAAGCTTATGCTGATGAGAATATTCAGGCGGGAGTGGTCGCGGGTTTAGGCCGTCAGCTAGTTAAAGAGTAAAGCTAAGATTTGGCAAGCTTGCTTAGCTTTGTAACTTGCACTTCAACTATTCTGAGAGCGACTTCAGGAAATTGATAAGGTCGTTAACTTCCTGCTCTGATAAATTTAACGGTTTAAGGATTGCTTCGCCATCGGCATGTAGGCGTTCCATATCGATATTGGAATAGTGCTTCACAACATCTTCCAAAGTAGCAAGCGAACCGCTATGCATATAAGGTGCTGTATTCGCGACATTCCTCAGGCTCGGCACGCGGAATACCCCAAAGTTTGAATGCAATCTAGCCACTTTCTTAACAGCCCAAGCACCCGACTTTTCAGGATCATCGCTATAATCAGACGCGAGCGTAAAAATGGACTTCTTTAAGTCGATAATACCTTGATGTCGTCCGGTGTCCACGACACCCGGTCTTATGAAATAGGGTACACCTGCATCGTGAAACTCACCGTTTGTGAAAAGCGGGCCAGAGTGACAAAAGCTACAGTTACCTCGCCCGAAAAATATGGATAAGCCTCGCTGTGCTGACGTTGGATATTTAGCGGCTTCAGCCCAGTCTTTCTTGGCTATCGCATCACGAAAATGGTCGAAGGGCGTTCGTTCAGTGGTTAACGTTTCCTGAAAAGCTGCCAACGCCTTGCCAATATTTACCAATACTAAGTCATCAGAGTGTTTTGTAATTTCACCAAAAAATTGACGGTACGGTTGTATAAAAGAAGATTCTTCTATCACCGTTCGTAGCTTGTCTTTTGGTAAATTCATTTCTTTTGAGCTAATGATTGGCCGCATCGATTGCGCCCAAAGATTGTCATTAGAGCCGTCCCAGCCAAACCAGCGGTTATAGCGCACGTTTAATAGGCTGGGCGTATTTCTATCTAACGTCAGTAAGTTTTGTTTAATGATGCGCCCACTGGCAAAGGCTTCATCTGCCGCGTGGCATGAAACACAGCTTTTGGTGTTGTCACCGGATAGTCGTGTACTAAAAAATAACTTTCTCCCAAAGGCGATAGCCTCTGTGTTGCCAGAGAGCCGGTTGCTGGGATCAATCTTGTTTTGAGGAGGCCAGGGGCCTTGGGCTAATATTTGTGAAAGTGCCTGCTCAGACAGTAATACTTGTTTGGAGGAGTCTCCAGAGCTACTGCTTGCTACTTCAGTACTTTCAGACGCCGCGAGTAGTGGGCTTGTCAACAACTGAGCCGCTAATAAAAAACAGAAAAGGCGCATTAGTTGATAGTGATATCTTGGGTGAAATGCGTCACATCTTCATCTAGATAACTGGAAACCGTTATTTCCCATACACCCGGCATATGAAACAAGAAATCAGAAACTCGGTAGGTGCTTGAGTCTTCATCAACCTCGACAGTTGGTGTGTAATTCATACCGTGCTGATGGGCAGGCATCATGGCGTTAGCAGTGATACGGTCAGGCGTTTTTTCTTCATCGCCACATATCTTCACGCCAAATGAAAATGGTTTACCTAGTTTTACCTCATCAGCTTTCAAGTCATAAATGGCTTTGAATGAGTTTTCCTGATTAGCTTGCAATACAGACCAGCCCTCTGTGATTTCACAGTTTGGCTTGCCGACAAAGGCGACCGCTTCAGCCACAACACACGCAGCAAAAAACAGTCCCGTTAAATAGACTCTACTTTTCATTGCTTTGAACCAACATGGCTTGAGCATTTTCGTAAGCTATCTTTTTCGCGATATCCGCCGGTAGATCTTTCAACCAACCACGAGTGTATTCCGCATGATCAGCAATGTAATACCAGCGCTCCGGTGCGAAGGTATCAGTACCGACCATAAAACGATCCGGAAACTCGGTAAAAGCAGCACGCCACTCAGCTGGCACTTTGCCGTTACTGGCTTGATCATTTCTAAATGCCAAATCACTCCACAAGTTTTTATGCTTGCGTAAAGTCGCGCGGATTTCATCGGGCCGATCAAAGCCTGAATGCGCCCACAATACGCGTGCCTGAGGGAATGTTTTAAAAATTCTATTAATTGCATCGGCGTCAGAGTGTGCATGTAGTAAGAGGTCGTGCTGCTTAGCCAAAGCAATCATGCGCTGTAGCACCGGCGTTTCGATATCAGCACCATAGGCATGAAACTCGCCCAGCGCTTTATATTTGTATTTCGCCAAACGTGCTTCAACGTAATCAATCACTGTTGGGTCGTGCATCCAAGTACTGATCTCACCACGACGGCGGTAAGGGCGTAACGCAGGCACAACAATATCAGGCGCTTGCTCATAAATCTTCTGCGTCCCATCATCATCAGAACTAGAGATGAGTGCTTTTTTGAGGCCGGCTTTTCGCAACAGTGCAGCGGCTTGAGCCGGTGGCACTTGGATAACGGCGTCATGGCTGTAGTGAAGGTGTGCATCAAAAAGGGGCAAGGTTTCAGCACTGCTCAATGATGGAATCATTCCACAAAGTGATCCCAATAATAACCATGATAATCGTTTCATTTCATATTCTCGTTTTGGTTGGTTTGGCTTTTATATAAGATGATACTAGCGTAAAACTCGTAATGAATCGTGCAAAGTCGGCGAATTTACATTTTCCTTACAGGCGATAAGCAACATCATTATGAAACCAACCACCGGCCTAGTGCATAATAGCCGGCACAATTTATAGGAGTTTAAAATCATGGATAGGCAACGTTTTGAATTAGGCTTGAAGCAGCGTAAGGCGACCCTAGGTGCGGAATACGTAGAGAAGAATTTAGCCGCTGCTGATGATTTCAGCATGCCCTTTCAGGAAGCGATGACTGAGTGGTGCTGGGGTTTTGGCTGGGGCGATGACACCATAGACGTGAAAACACGCTCTATGATGAATTTATCCATGATTGGCGCTTTAGGTAAAATGCACGAGTGGGAGATTCATTTAAAAGGGGCGATTACTAATGGTGTGAGCGTTGAAGAAATTCGTTCGATTATTCATATCATTGCGATTTATTGTGGTGTGCCACAAGGCGTAGAGTGCTTTCGGGTGGCGCGTAAAGTGTTGGAAGAAGAGGGCTTATTGAAATAATACTTTGATCGGGTTTGTCGCCATTTGCTTTTTGATTCTGCTAGCATTAGTCAATAAATACAACAACATGAATAACTAATGGAATTACTGATACAACTGCTCGGCTCAATCGCTTTATTGCTATGGGGTTTAAGAATGGTACGCACTGGCGTCATGCGCGCCTACGGCACCTCGCTTAAACGATTGGCGCAGCAGGCTGAGGGACGAATACTACCCAGTTTCGGTTCGGGTCTGTTCATAGCAGCATTACTGCAAAGTAGCACGGCGACTGCATTGATTGCAGCGACGTTTTCAGGACAAGGTGTGATCAGTGTTGCGGCGGCGTTTGTCACTATTTTAGGTGCGGACGTGGGCACTGCGGTGGCCGTGTTGTTGGCATCGCAAAAAATTACCACACTGTCGCCGTTGCTATTGTTCGTTGGTATTTTTGGCTTTCTTTCTTTCACTCGTAGCAAGCCGAAAAATGTCTTCCGTGCGATTGCAGGCTTGGGCATGATTTTGTTAGCGCTATCCATGATCTCAGGCACCGCCAAAAACTTAGCCACCTTTGAAGACTTTATTACCGTTGTTCGAGTCCTAGAAACTCAGTCGGTCTTCTTATTGATTTTTGCATTAGGACTAACCTATCTCGCACATTCCAGTTTAGCAGTGGTGCTGCTATCAATGGGCTTTGTTACTTCAGGTCTGGTCGGTATCGAAGGTGGTTTAGTGCTGGTGTTAGGCGCTAACTTAGGTAGTGGTTTGCTACCTGTGTTGTCTAACTGGAGCGCCCATCGGGATGCGCGTATTCCCGTTATTGCTAATTTATTGATTCGTGGTGCAGCGGTGTTTGCCGTGCTGCCATTCATTGAAGTGATCGTGCAATACGGCACGGTTTTTATTGATAGCAACTTGACCCCGATGATTTCTCAATATGGTATATCAGAGCTGTTTTCAGCAAGATTCGCACCAGCGGCCTTTCATCTGGGGCTTAATCTACTGGTGGCTGTTGTGGGAATAACCTTGGCTAAGCCATTGATTGCAGTGGTTAAAGGCTTAGTACCTGCGATGAATGCTGAAGAAAATGACTCTAAACCTAAGTATCTTGATTTTAATAATATGTCTTCGCCAGCGGTTTGCTTGGCCTGTGCTAAACGTGAAACGTTGAATATGGCCAATATCGTGCAAAAAATGGTGAGTTCATCACTGCCCGTATTACGTAATAACGATCCAGAACTGCTGAAAAGTATCGTACGCATGGATGACTCAGTCGATGGCTTGTACGTTGAAATTAAGCTCTACATTGCTCAAGTATTGCAGTCAGAACTGACGCAAGAAGAAAGCCAGAAGGCGCTCGATCTATTGAGTTTTACCACCAATATGGAACACATCGGCGATATTGTCGATGGCGGATTAATGACGCTGGCAAAGAAAAAAATCAACGAGCAGATTCAGTTTTCTGAAGAAGGCTTAGCTGAAATTAGTGCGATGCATGAGGTAGTGACCAATAATTTTGAGTTAGCGATCAATACCTATATTTCTGAAGATAGCGATTTGGCACATCAGCTTTATGAAACTAAGGCAGATGTGCGCAACTTGGAGCGTCGTTCCGTGGAAACACATTTACACCGGCTAGGAGTGGGTGTGCCAGCCAGCTTGGTGACTAGTGCGCTGCATGTGGATGTGTTGCGAGACTTGAAACGCATTAATAGCCATGTTTCGACAGTGGCATACCCTATTTTAATAGCTGCGGGCGAGGTGCCACGTACGCGTTGGAATAAGAAGTGAAATTTAGATTATCAAACGCAGGATGCCATAAGTCACCACGTTAATAACTACGGCAATACCTAATTGCTTTGTAAACGAAACCTTACGCTGCGTTTCAACCGATTCGCAGTAGCAGTCAGCATAAATCCAATAAATCACGTAGGTTAAACCTATCAAGAACCCTACCAACCCAACCGTATCTATCGCGTAAACGATAGGATAAACCTTAGGTGGTGGTTCTCCCTGAAATAAACCAACGGTCCATCGCCAGGCCCAATGATTGGTCGTGGTGTCGATATATTTCAACTGCACCAGTAGTAATTGCCAGAGGTGCGCGACCCAAAAGAAAAAACCAACGCCATAAAGCGCGAGGTATTTTTTCAGCCGTCTTAGAGATAGGCTACCTTGCTGAACCCGCTGAAGCTTCTGGTATTTTGAATCCATGCTTCATTCTAACGCACGCTTGACGTGGTGGTAGCTATTTGGTTTGTTAACTCTAAATATAAAAATCCAATAAAATAAAGAACGGTAGGTTTTCCCCACAGCCAGTGCTACGATTAGCTAGTAACTATCAGCGATTTTAGTACCCAACAATATTCGTTGCCTCTGCTTTTTCTTAATACTTAAAAATAACTTCTGGAATATCCATGCATCAACTTAGCGACTCAGGGCTTAATGCCGTGAACAGTATCTCTCAGCAGTCTGGTTTTAGTCCTGAAGCAGTCACGCACATGCTTTATGCTGTTCTCAATGGCGGCGGCACAATGGCGCAGTTTGGTCACCCAGAGTTTGGTGGGTCAGGCCAATGGATGCAGGGTGGCATGTTAATGTTAAGTGACCTGTTCAACCACAACCTCAAAAACAGAGTAGACAATCTTTGCTATGAGCTTTCCAATCTTATGGCTAGTGACAACCGCTTATTGAAAGAGGTTGCGCAGGCTAAAAACTGGTGGCCCGAGGGCTTAGGGGTAGCGAATGCGACGGGTGGCCAAAACACTATG
>Ga0209828_1002442_pt1 | contig 15422 bp, 10 predicted proteins | sample MaitaG_FD_187429 | JGI IMG/M metagenome (GOLD analysis project Ga0209828, IMG submission 187429) | Marine algal microbial communities from Maine, USA - Maine_Asex2 metaG (SPAdes) (version 2) | ecosystem: Host-associated > Algae > Red algae > Unclassified | place: Maine, USA | collected 2015-01-05 | reverse complement strand
CGAGAATGGATAGCGCACGATATAACTGTAGGCTCGGACTGGTCGAGCGGTGTAGAGGTTCCCTCACGCGCAGATGGATACCCCTTAGAAATACCTTATAGCAATGGAGTTGATTCATAACAGGGTACGCGGACATTGATGTATTTTGGAGATTTAGAGAATTTGTATCCTTCTTATCTTTACCACCTTAAAGTAGATGGAAGTGGCGCTATTGAACTTTCTGGCTCTGTATTTGGAACGTTTGTCTGTCCATTAGATACAATTGTCTCTGTTTATAGTGCCATGGGAGAAATTGTATTGGAATTATTGGAGAGTAAATCAACAGATCCAATACATAACATGCGGTTTATTATGCTAGGGTTTGAGGATGTATTAGAAGTAAGTCCTTACCCTCCAGAATTGGTCAAATTTCTAATAGACTTCCAAGTAAAACGATGGTCAGCAAGTAGGACAATTCTTTTTAAATGGGTCCATTTTAAGGAATCCAATAAGTGACTTACAAAATGGCTTATATTATTTGAAGATCGTAAAGCACCGTGTTCAATATGGAATATGGAAAAGTTCGTCAAACTTCAGAGAAAAGACTTAGGTCACTAAAAACAAAGCTGAGTTGATCGTTTTTTGATTAACATATCCACAATAATACTATGGCTGGATTTCGGGATTATTTGATGAATTGTTAGAAGACTTGATTACATGTTTTAATCTTATTTGTAGACCTATTAAAGTTAACAGGATACTGCCGCGTGAATGGTGGGAGTAGTCCCAGAGTAGGCTCTGGGAGTCCACTAGTGGACCGAGCTACGGACGACATGACCGTGAGCAAAGCGAGGGGGCACGCCCTAATTATCTCCTTCCATAAATTATCAATTGTGGTTACAATATTTCCATTCCATTTAGGTTATATATGTACGAAATTGCTTCCTTACACAGCCGTGTTTTAATATTATCCTTTTTTATAATGTGTATTAGCTGACATAAGTAGCCAAATCCATCAGGGTATTCCCTGAGTTATGAGAAAAAGTGAAAATTAATTAGAAAAGGACGCATCCTTTTGAAGTGTTTGTACGTCTTAATAGTGTATTTATAATCCTATAACATAAAAAGAAATGAACATAATGAGAAAAATCTCATCATTCATCAGATCTCTATTTGCCAAGCCTGGAAGAAAATTGGTAAGACATGAGGATGATTATGAGTCATGGTTAGGGGTATAATCCTAACATGTAGATATTAAAATTGAAAATTAAAGATGTAATCTCTCCTTTTTAGAAAGAAGTTCTTCAACAGATTCTTTCCTTAATTCATCTGGTATACAACAGTCAACAGGACACACAGCAGCACATTGCGGCTCTTCGTGGAAACCTTGGCATTCAGTACACTTGTCTGGAGCTATAAAGTAGACCTCGTCATCTATCGGACTTTGCTTTGCATCGACTGCTACTATTTTACCATTTTCTAAGGTATACTCTCCAGTAACGCCAGTTCCTTCTGACATAGACCATTCTATGCCACCTTCATATATCGCGTTGTTTGGGCACTCTGGCTCACAAGCTCCACAATTAATACATTCGTCTGTTATCTTTATTGCCATCTAGCTATATATGTTCTTGCATGTAGAACGCAAAAGTAGCTATTTTAGTTCTAATTATAGCAGGAGAGCATCATCAGAAAATTATCACTTTCTGGTCATTACATTGTGTACAAGTGACAATGTTAGATAGAACATGGTACTTACGGGTAAAGCTAGTTCTGGGTTTGTGAAGAGTAAAATTAGAAAACAAAGGAAGGAAAGAGCTGGAAACAATTTGTCTATAAGCATTCCTGAATTCACAGATTTTAACGAGAACATATTCATGTTGCTATTCATTAACCCACTCAATATGATAGGTGTCATGGCATAAAATGCAGGATCTTTAGAAAGATCGTAAATGAAGTTGTCTCCATAATATATTGCGAGTAAAACGCCTACTAGGAAGAATGCTGCCGTAGGGGTAGGCATGCCTTTAAAGTACTTCGAAGCCGGGAGAAGGTTGAACTTAGCAAGGCGCACTGCAGCTGCAACTACAAATATAGAGGCAGGTACATATTTCCACATATTATCGAATGGGGAGATGAGTATATAGAGATATGCCGGAGCAACACCAAAACTCACTAAATCGGATAAAGAATCTAATTCTTTACCAATTTCAGAAGAGACGTTGAGCATTCTAGCTACCAAACCATCAAATGCATCAAAAAATAGGGAACAAAGAATAAAAATGGACCCAATCCGTATATCATCGCTTAAAATGGCGAAGAATCCGCATAGAAGATTAAAAGAAGTAAATATGGAGGGAACTAATTTTTTCACTTTGGTTTTAAATTATATAGGCTTTTCTATCTGTTATAACGATATTAGGGCTTGTTTCTTATCCAAAGTAACGTAATCAGGACGTACTTTTACGTCATAATCGAGTAAAATCTTTAATAAAAAATATCAGAATGCTTAGAATACTGCTCATATTACTCACAACTTCACTTTTTATGTCTTGTAGTAGAAATCCGGTGACTGGAAAACGTGAGTTCACACTTATGTCAGAAAGTCAGGAAATCTCTATGGGTCAATCTTCAGATCCATCCATCGTTGCTCAGTTTGGGTTATATGATGATCCCGTGATTCAGTCGTTTATACAGGAAAAGGGGAAAGAGATGGCTGCTATATCTCACCGTCCAGACCTTCCCTATACATTTAAAGTATTAGATTCTCCAGTTATTAATGCCTTTGCACTGCCAGGAGGGCCAGTGTACTTTACACGGGGGATATTAGCACATTTTAATAATGAGGCTCAGTTCGCAGGTGTTCTAGGACATGAGATAGGACATGTCACTGCAAAACATTCCGCAAAACGATATAGTAATGGAATGCTTGCGCAAGTAGGATTAATGGCCGGAATGATATTTTCTGAAACATTCAGAACTATGGGAGACGCAGCAGGGCAAGCTATGGGATTACTGCTTTTAAAACATGGTAGAGATGCAGAAAGCGAATCAGATATGTTAGGTGTGACATACTCCAGTAAGATAGGATACGACTCACATGAGATGGCAGGTTTTTTCCAAACACTGAATAGACTACAAGAAGCATCTGGACAAGCTATTCCGAACTTCTTATCTACACACCCAAATCCCGCGGATAGATATGACAAAGTGCATGAGATGTCAGATAACCTGCAAGAAATTGCAAACTATGATTACTATAAAATAAACAGAAATGAATACCTCCATATGATAGACGGGATAGTCTATGGTGAAGATCCGAGACAGGGCTTTACAGAAAACTATGTGTTTTATCACCCGGCATTAAAATTCTTCTTCCCGTATCCTAGTAACTGGAATCTAATCAATTCGCCTCAAGCTGTTATGATAGGGCCTAAGGATGGAAAGGCAATGATACAATTTACTTTGGGTGAAGGTTCTTCGTTAGATCAAGTAGCACAGACAGAGGTACAAAATGGAAAGCTTACTGTTGTGGAGTCTCAGCGAACAAATGTAAATGGCTTTGATGCTATTTCCATGATCTCTGACCAGGTAACTCCAGCTCAACAGGGGCAACAAGGACAGACCATAAGAATCCTGAGTTACTTTATTAAGCAAGGACAGTATATCTATAAATTTCATGGCATGTCATTGAAAGCAGATTTCAACAGGTATTACAATTCTTTTGAGTCGACTTTTAAAGGATTTTCTCCGTTGACAGATCCTTCAAAAATAAATGTAATGCCAGAGAAGATAGATATTATTTCTGTGCCAACTACAACAACACTTAGGCAAGCGTTAATTGCAGGAAAAATAGAAAGTTCCAGATTAGAGGAGTTCAGTATTTTGAACGGTATGTTGTTGACAGATCAAGTAGAGGCTGGAACATTAATTAAAGTCATAGAGGCAAATGGTGTTGTGTCGGCGACTCCTTCAACAACTCCGACTCAAAAAGTGGCACCTGAAAAGAAGGCGACGAAGAGAGCTGCAAAAAGAGCTGGTAATTAGAATATATATATATCGAATACTATTAAAAGCCCTACGTGAGTGGGGCTTTGTTGTTTTAATCCAAATGCATGAAATGTAGGTTGAGGACTGATGATCAATGTCATCGTTGACTATGATTCCCGTCCTTTTTATGTTAGATGAGTGGTTCTAACTTGCTAATAAATTAGTTGAAATGACAATCAATAAAGATACAAGTTTAAATGCCATCAAGGATATGTTCAATAAATCTTTCCCTTGATTAAAAATTGAATTTTATAAAGAGGCACATGCTGCTTTTCAAGGGTCTTTATTGCATATACAGTATACATATTTGTTAATACATAAATGAGACTCGATGTAAACAAAGATTCCTGATTGCTATTATCAAATATAAAAAAGCCCCACTTAAAGTGGAGCTTTTCCTTAGTACCCGAGGCCGGGGTCGAACCGGCACGTCCTCAACGGACACAGGATTTTAAGTCCTGCGTGTCTACCAATTCCACCACTCGGGCCCAAATAATTTGTAATCTGTTACGATTAAATGGAGCGAAAGACGGGATTCGAACCCGCGACCCCGACCTTGGCAAGGTCGTGCTCTACCAGCTGAGCTACTTTCGCAAAACTAGAATTGGGCTGCAAATATAATCTTATAATGGAAAAACCTCCTATTCTAAAAAGGAATTTCAAGACTAAAATAACATGTTAATTTTTAGATATGTCATACATTACAATAGATAGATATATTGATTCAGCCCCTATTTGAGCATTATGTTTGCATTTATTTCTTGCTGATTTATTTGCTAAAATGTAGTAATTCAGTCATATAGGAGATATTTTGCTCGGGAATACCCTGAATTATCACTAGTATTAGTCTCTTTAAACTAAAAAATATCTTATTTTGGAATTATTATAGACGGCAGCATTTTGGAAATGGTGCTCGTTGACTTAAGTGATACGTCTGTCAATTCCATTCTAGCGATCGTTCCCGAACATATTTTTGAATTTAACATATTTCAAACATGATACGTAAGTACATATTAGTTACTGTCGTCTGTTTTACTTGGATTTTTGGTGCGTATGGACAAGATCTCCATTACTCACAGTTCTTTAATTCACCATTGAATGTAAGCCCTGGGCTTACGGGTGCTTTCCAAGGAAATCAACGACTAACAGCAAATCTTAGACAACAATGGAAAAGTGTGCCTGTAGACTATAGAAGTTTAGATTTAGCTTATGACCACAAACACGCTCCTACAGATTCTACAAATAACCTAAATTTCGGTGTCATCCTAAATTATGATGTTGCCGGCGATGTCAATCTTAAAAACACAGGCTTAAACATGTTCGTATCCTATGGATTGCGATTATCAGAAAAACTAAAAGTCATGCCAGGTGTCAGTATAGGCTTTGCACAAAGAAGATTTGACTATGCAAGTGTAACTACCGGCAATCAATGGGATGGTAGAGAATTTGATCCCAACATTCCAGCAGAAAACATTGGAGCAGAAGATAAGTCCTTTGTAAACCTCTCAGCGGGTTTAAATTTAAACTACATGGAATCAGACAGATCCTATGTGGACTTTGGAATAGGATTCAACAACCTGAATAGTCCTTCTCAAGCGTTTAATACAGGAGCAACGTATGATGCTGTATTAGCAAGAAGGTTCAATATCTATGGTTTTGGCTCCATTAGAGTTGCAAGGAAAATTGACTTTATAGGAAATGCTATACTACAAAATCAAGCGCCAGCACAAGAAATACTATTGAATGGACAAGCCAAGATTTATATCGATAGAGGTTTATCAAAAGCAGTCTTTCTTGGTATAGGTTTGAGAGCAGGAGATGCTTGGTACCCAATGGCAGCAATTCAATACGAAAATATTTACGTTGCACTATCGTATGACGTCAATAATTCTCCATTTGATATTGCAACGGATGGTACAGGTGGTCCAGAACTTGCGTTTAGGTACACCATCGCAAATGTGCCATTATATCCTGCAAAACCTTGCCCAATTTATTAAAAACAAGAAAAGCATGAAAAAATATATACTATTAGTAGCATTGCTGTCTATATCATCTACTTTCTTGTTTTCTCAGGTTACGTATAACCAACTCAGGAAAGCGGGTACGGAAGCGTATGCGGAAGGAAATTATTTTGGTGCCATGCAATATATCCAAGAGGCCTTAGATAAAGAGGACTCTGATACGGATATGTGGTATAAATATGGTAACTCTGCCTACAAGCAGTTTGCCTATGGAGAAGCTAAAAGAGCATTTAATTATCTCATCGAAGATTTAAAATCTATAAAATATAGTGATGCAATATTATCGCTTGCCGACATTTATCTAACAGAAGGAGATAATGAACAAGCCGAAAAATATTTTTCACTTTACCTTTCGGAGTATAGTGAAGAAGGAACTGCTGAGACGGAAAGGGCAAACCTTGGTTTGGAATCTGCAAAATGGATTGCTGAGCAGGACACAACGGTTACAACGAAGATAAATCATATGGGCACGGATGTAAATTCACCCTATTCGGAACACAGTCCTGTCTATCAAGACGGAAGGCTTCAGTTTGTTTCAATGAAATTTGGAATGAATGCTAAAAAAGATACGCGTGAATATTCCAAAATACTAGAATCTAAAGGTGGGTCTGCGATAGAGATGGAATCAATTTCCAACTTTAATCAAGATGATATATTTTCTTCTGATCCCTCGTACACTACAGATGGGTCTGTTATGTACTATACGCAATGCGTGTATGAAAAATCAGATATCAGATGCCAAATTTTTTACCGCAAAAAACAAGGAGAAACCTATGGAGATGGAATCCAAGCAGGTAACCTAGTTAATCTTCCGGGGACTACCAATACCCACCCTACGATTGTAGAGCATGACGGAGAATCAGTCCTATATTTTGTATCAAACAGAGATGATGGTATGGGCATGCTCGATATCTGGTATTCTACTATCTCTGAGAATATGGAGTTTGGTAAGCCAATAAATTTGCGTTCAATTAATACGAAAGGGGATGATATTACACCACATTTTCATAATAAAACATCAACCCTTTATTTCAGTACGAATGGCAGAGTTGGTTACGGAAATTTTGACGTATTCATGTCTAAGATATCTGGTCGCCATATGTATAAAGAAGTAGAGAATCTCGGAAAAAATGTGAATTCTTCATACAATGATATACATTATTTTTTATCGGAGACTTCTTCTGATTCTTACCTGTCTTCGAATAGGAAGGGATCCTTGTATCTTGAAGATAAATTTGAAACATGCTGCTATGATATTTATCAGGTGAACAAGTGTATTGTTGATCTTGTAGCCTTGACATTTGACAAAGCGACAAAAGAACAACTCTTTGATGCCTATGTGGAAATTACGGATAAAGAGACAGGAGATATTGTAGAGACACATTTTCTCGATGGAACAAATAAGTACGAAATAGAATTAGATTGTAATAAAGATTATTCTATAAGAGCATCTAAAGAAGGGTATAAGGATGCCATATTGGATCTCGACTTTTCTAAAATGGATTTAGATGGAGATCCATTTGAACAAAAGATTTATTTGGAACCGGCAGTTCTTGCACTTAATGTGTTGACGTTCGATAAGGATACGAGAGATGCATTGTATGGTGTAAATGTGCAGCTTGTAGATGTGGAGTCAGGAGAGGTTGTAGAAAGAACCAATCCAAACGGGAATGACTTTTCTTTTTCTATAGTTCCGGGGAAAGCATATAAGCTTTTAGCAACGAAAGGCGGATATCAAAAAGATGAAATCATATTTACCGCTCCAGAAGAAGGTGGTATTATTTCCAAGGAAATGTATCTGGAGAAAACGATTATTGAAAAGAAGATTGCAACATTACAAGGTGTCTTGCCTGTACAGCTATTCTTTGATAATGATATTCCGAATCCAAAAACAATGAAGACGACCACGGATGCTACTTACACGGAGAAATATCCAGCATACTATGATAGGAAAGAGAAGTTTGCCAATGTCTATTCTGGATTGTTTGCAGGAGATAAGAAAGTACAATCACAATCAGAAGCGCGTGCATTTTTTGATAATGAGGTGAAAAGAGGCTATGATAATTTTAACCTCTTTCTTACAACTCTCGAAGAAGTACTCATCTCTGGAAGAACTATAAATCTTTACTTTAGGGGGTATGCAAGCCCGGTAGCTGTGAGTGAATATAATTTCAATTTAGGCAGGCGTAGAATCAATACATTATTAAATGACATAAATAGATTTAATGGAGGAGCATTGCGTAAATATGTGGACTCTGGTCAGTTAATTCTGACAGAACGCTCATTTGGAGAGACAACAGCTTCGAAAGAAGTTAGTGATAATCCAAACGATCCTCGAAGATCTATTTTTAGCCCAGCTGCTTCGAGAGAAAGAAGAGTGGAGATTGAGGAAATTTCAGTAAGTGGTAGAAATCTATAAACATTTAAAAAGAGAAAAATGAAAAATCAATTATATACACTCTTTTGTGTTATCTGTTTTATCCTTGTTTCAGTACAAGTCAGTTTTGCGACCCACGTTGTCGGAGGAAATTTGACCTACAAATGTTTAGGCAATGATTTATACGAGGTAACATTAGAATTTAGAAGAGACTGTTTTCTTGGAGACCCAGGAGCACAGTTTGATGATCCTGTTTCTATCGGGATTTTTGATAGTAACGGTGTGCTTGTAACATCCGCAGGCTTAAATGGAGAGTTATTAATAAATTTTAGCGCTGATGATACTTTGAATGAAACGCTTAGCAGCGAATGTGAAGTTCTCGGTAGTGACGTCTGTGTACAGACTACAGTGTATAAAAAAACAGTAGAGCTTCCGTTCCTTGAAGGTGGATACATTTTAGCCTACCAAAGATGTTGTAGAAATCAATCATTGATAAATATTATTGACCCGAATGATTATGGAGCAACGTATTGGACAGCAATTTCTGAAGAATCACTAAATACATGTAACTCATCACCTGTTTTTAAAGATTGGCCACCCATATATCTTTGTGCGAGCGAACCCGTATTATTTGATCATTCTGCCACAGATGCAGATGGTGATTCATTAGTATATAGATTGTGCATGCCATATAGTGGCGCGACTCCTGATATGCCAAAGCCACAACCTCCTAGTGCACCTCCTTATGATAATATATTTTGGGCATCAGGTTATAGCTTAGAAAACATGATGGGAGGAGATCCACTCACTATAGATTCTATAAATGGACAATTAGATGGTTTGCCAACAGTTATAGGACAATTTGTTGTAGGTATTTGTGCTGAAGAATATAGAGACGGGGTATTGATAGGTAGAACTTATAGAGATTTTCAATTTAATACAAGAATATGTTTACGAGACCCGATAGCAGAATTTGTCCCTGATACAGAAACAAATTGTGAAGGCTATGAGATTACTTTTGATAATTTAAGTACAGAAGGATCTGATGCGACTTGGTTTTTTGATTACCCGAATACTAACTTAATGTCTAACGAAACGAACCCGACGGTAACTTACAATTTCCCAGGCTTGTACCAAGTTGCATTATTTGTATCAAAAGGAGATTGTATCGATTCCACATTCATAGATGTAGGCGTTTCTACTCCGAATGATATCAACTTGGACTTTAATGTCAATTATGAAACTTGTCAAGATGGGTTTATAATAGGACTAGAAAACATGTCACAGATAAATCAAGAAGTCATCTCTGCAGAATATCTGATTACAAGCGCAGACACCAGCTTTACAGTTGACGCGACAGAAACAAGCTTAGACCTAGAATCGGTAGGGGCATATACAGTAGTGTTACAAGTAGAGACGATTAGCGGTTGCTCTGAAACAGAGGAACAAGTAATTGAGTTTGATGTCAGTTCAGAAATCCTACTTCCAGTTACAGGTGACGGTGATCTTTGTGGAATTGACTTTTCGCTTTCAGTCGATATCAATTCTGCTGATATTGAATGGTTCTCGGATCCAGAAATGACACAATCTCTAGGTACAGATAATCCAATAACATTGGAATCAGATGATTATGACGTAACAGATACGCTTTATGCTGTGCAATTAAATGCAAATTGCACGAATTTCACCAGCGTGCCATTGGACATAATTGTCAGTATGGAGGATTTGCTTGAAGTAACAGGGTCGGGAAATATTTGTGATGACGAATTCACCTTATTGGTTTTAGTAAATAACATTGAAGTAGAATGGTTTTCTGATCCAGGACTCACGCAATCCATTGGTACAGATAATCCAATTGACCTTTTATCAAATAATTTTGAAGTAGATGATACCTTATATGTTGTTGAGTTAAATTCAAACTGTATCAATTTTACAGCTGTTCCTCTAGATATTGTTCCATCCATTGGGGATGTGATTGTTGTAGAAGGAGAAGGGAATTTCTGTGAGGAAGACTTCACATTAAATGTGATGACACCTGGAGATTATGCATGGTACGATGATCCTGAATTAATGAATGAGATAGGAAATACAAATCCGCTTGTTCTAGATCCTGCAGACTTTCTTGTAGGGGATACCTTATATGTTGTACAAACAAGCACAATTTGCCCTAATATAACTGCGGTGCCCCTTAATCTGATTACAAATGAAGGCACTCTAGATCTTGAAGAAGATGATGTATTAACATGTGTAGAAGATATAGTAGAACTAAATCCAGATGGTAATCCTGACTATAGCTATACGTGGACTTCTATTCCAGATGGCGCAATCAGTGACCCGTCCGAAGTAAATCCAAGTGTGAATGTAATAGATAGTACAGTTTTCTATGTAGAGGCTGTCGTTAATGGTTCATGCATAATTTATGATACCATTACTGTAAATCCGCAAATACTATCAGTAGAAGTAGAGACTGATACGATTTACTATTGTGTGGATGATGCAGTTGTTGTTTCTGCTGTTGTGGAGGGAGCCATTGGTATTACTTGGATAGACGAAAATAATGAAATAGTAGGAGGTGGCGATAGCTTTACGTACTTACCGGTAGGCACAGAGACGTTAACAGTATTTGTTACTAATCAGATTGCTTGTGATGAATCAACGACGTTGACGTTAATTCCATATGAGTTTTCTGGTGAAATTACCGGAGATAATATTTCATGTATCGATGAAGAAATTACCTTAATGGTGGATTATGAGGATCCGTTACAAACATTCACCTATACTTGGTTGCCCGAAACTGTATTTGGAGAAAATACTACTGGGAACAGCCAGACGAATATGTATGAAGGAACAACTGATGTTTTGGTAATGGTCGAAAATCAAATAGGTTGTACTTGGGAAATTACTTACGAGGTAATTTTGGATCCATTTGAGTCTTTTGAGGTAGAAGCTTTACCAAACGATATTTTACTTACGGAAACCACACAACTAGAGGTAGATGATATTCCAGGAGCAACCTATGTATGGGAGCCAGAAGAATTTCTAGACGATCCATCTATATACAATCCTTTAGCAACCCCTACAGAGAATGTAGTATTTACTGTTACCGTGACAAATGAAAACGGTTGTGTTGCTACGGATACGGTGACGGTTCGAGTAACACCGCCTGTATGTGACGAGAATGATATTTTTGTTCCAAACACATTTACTCCAAATGGAGATGGTTTAAATGACCGCTTCAAAGTAGAAAGTAATTTTATAGATGAATACGAAATTATTATCTACAATAGATGGGGGGAAGAGGTGTATTCAACCACTGATCCGGATGATCCAGGATGGGATGGAACATTTAAAAATACAGAATTAGAAGCGGATGTTTTTGGTTATCATTTACGCGTACTTTGTATAGGTGGTGACGAATATGTTACACAAGGAAATATCAGTATATTAAAATAAATTTTAAAACTAATCTTATACGAGAGGTTTGGCGATTCGTCAAACCTCTTTTTTTTTAAACATACCATAATAGTCATACATTCCCATGCAATATACAGGTGAGGATATAGTTTCTTTAGCGTAAGAGCAATCAAGTTGTACCTGTAGTTTTATTCTTTAAAACAGAATTTATCGGACTTATTGTTGAATCTATTAACTTTACGCGTCCGTTGTTTCAAAATATACATCGAAGATGAAGGTAAAACGAATAAGAAAGATGAAATACTATTTATTCAAAAATGGTATACATCGGTTTATTCCGAGTAAAAAATTGAATTTTGCTGGTCATTTGTCTGCATTATCTAATTGGATTTCAAAGAATAATGATTTAGCATACTCTAATTTTCCTGTTAAAGACTTTATTTATAGCAGAAGAAACGAGTTATACCAGTTTGTTATTGATAATGAAATTAAGGGAGAAGAAATTGATTATCTAGAATTTGGTGTTTCGAAAGGCGTGTCATTTAGATGGTGGATTGAGAATGTGAAAGAGTCAAATTCATCGTTTTACGGCTTTGATACATTTACTGGACTTCCCGAGGATTGGGGTCCATTCAAGAAAGGAGATATGTCCAATGGAAATAAACCTCCTGAAATAAATGATGCAAGGCATAAGTTCTACCAGGGAATCTTTCAAACAACCTTATATAAATTCCTAGAGACATATCAATCAGGTAAAAAGAAGGTAATTCATTTAGATTCTGATCTATATTCTGCAACGCTATTTGTCTTGACGACAATGTCTCCTTATTTGAATAAGGGGGACATCTTGTTATTTGATGAATTTAATGTTCCTTTGCATGAATTTAAAGCATTTACAGAATGGGCAAATTCTTTCTATATTAAATACACTGTCATTGGAGAAGTAAATAATTATTTTCAAGTTGCAATTAGGATAGAATAATACTTGAGAACACTTGACTCCAATATCCAAATGTTTTTGACACGTTTAAGTATAGAAGTGGTAAGTTCTAGCTGTAATTTTCTTACTATCTTCGCAATAGACTATACAATATGTCGGAGAAATACTGCAACGATGCAATTGCGCAGTCGTTGTCTGTAATATACAAGAGGAAATGAGAATAGCACTCATAGGAACAGCGTACCCGTACAGAGGAGGGTTAGCATCTTATAATGAGAGGCTAGCAACAGAATTGTTAAATCAAGGCCACGAAGTTATCCTGTACACATTTTCCTTGCAATATCCTAGTTTACTTTTTCCAGGGAAAACCCAATACTCAGAAGAAAAACCACCAAACAATCTTAATATCGTTCGAACTGTTAATTCAATCAATCCATTTAATTGGTTCTCAGTAGGTAATGCTATTAAGAAATCAAAACCTGATTTAGTCATTGTAAAATATTGGCTTCCTTATATGGGGCCTTGTTTTGGAACAATTTTAAGACGCATAAAACGCAATGGACATACTAAAGTAATTACTATTGTGGATAATATGATTCCGCATGAATCACGACCAGGGGATAAAATATTTTCAAAATATTTCGTAAAACCGATTGATGCATTTTTAGCCATGTCTGAAAGCGTATTATCTGAAATCCAATTATTTGATGCGCATAAACCCAAAATTTTATCTCCGCATCCTTTGTTTGATAACTTTGGTAAGAGTCTTTCCAAAGAAGAAGCTCTGCAAAAACTTAATCTAAGTGAAGAGTACAAGTATGTGTTGTTCTTTGGGTTAGTGAGAAAGTATAAAGGACTAGACTTACTGCTTAAAGCATTTGCGAATCAAGATCTTCGTCAGCAAAAAATAAAGGTAATTGTAGCAGGAGAATACTATTCGGATAAGGAGGTCTATACAGAAATAATTAAGCAATTGGAATTGGAAAATTATATTATTCAAGTGGATAAATTTATTCAAGATTCTGATGTGAAAGTCTATTTTAGCGCCGCAGATTTAATAGTGCAACCGTATAAATCTGCCACGCAAAGCGGTGTGACGCAAATAGCTTATCACTTTAATAAACCTATGATAGTTACAGATGTTGGCGGACTACCTGAACTCTGTCCAGATGGAAAAGTAGGATATGTAGTTCCCGTGGACCCAAAGAGTATTTCATCAGCAATACTTAGGTTTTTTAAAGAAGAGAAAGAAGAAGAGTTTGTAGAAAACATTATTAAGGAGAAAAAGAAGTATTCTTGGGAAATTTTAGTGAATAATCTGATCAAACTATTTAAAGAATTGTAATGAATTATATAAGTAAAGCTCCATGTCGAATTGGACTTGCAGGTGGTGGTACTGATGTGAGTCCTTATTCTGATTTATACGGTGGAATTATTCTTAATGCAACGATTGATTTATATGCAACAGCAGTTCTTATTCCACGTAATGATGGCAAAATTATAATCAATGCAATAAATACCAATAAGAAATTAGAATTTGAGTCCAAGGCAGTTTTGGAAGAAGATGATGATGTGCGATTACAAATAGGGGTCTACAATCATATCGTTAAAAATTTTACGAAAAAGGCAATGTCTTTCGAACTTATAACTACGATGGATGTGCCAACAGGTTCTGGTTTAGGAACATCGTCCACATTAACAATTGCGATTATTGGTGCCTTTAAAGAATGGTTGCAATTGCCTCTAGGTGAGTATGATATTTCACAGATGGCAGTAACGATTGAGCGAAAGGAATTGAAAATGGCAGGCGGAAAACAGGATCAATATGCAGCGACTTTTGGAGGATTCAATTATATGGAGTTTTATGAAAATGATCGAGTAGTAGTTAACCCATTGAGAATAAAGCAAACACTAATTCAAGAATTAAACTACCATTTATTACTTTTATATACAGGCACTAAACGGGAGTCCTCAAAAATCATAGATCTACAAAGAACGAATTTCACAAACAATAAAACGATAGCTGTACAGGCTTCCTCTCAATTAAAACAGCAAGCAATCAAAATGAAAGAACTGTTGTTGAAGGGTAAATTGTCAGAAATCGGCAGTTTATTACATGAATGTTGGGAGCAGAAAAAACATCTTGCTGATGGAATTTCTAATCCGCAAATTGAAAACATATATAATGTAGCAATTAATGCAGGTGCTATTGGAGGAAAGATATCTGGAGCAGGAGGAGGAGGTTTTATGATTTTTTACTGCCCAAATAACACTAAATACGAGGTGATTCAAAAATTGATGGACATAGGAGTGAACAATCAACCTTATAATTTTCAAGAAAAAGGACTAAAGACATGGACAAGCAACTTCTGATAAGAGATAACCTGATCGCTTCAATTGATTTAAAAAAGAAATTGATGGCGAATGATGCAACAGTAGATGCTATTGTCCAAATTGTAGATGAAATTGTTTCAGCATACAAAAACGGCAATAAAGTATTGTTTTGTGGGAATGGTGGCAGCGCAGCAGACGCACAACATTTAGCCGCAGAGTTGAGTGGAAGATACTATTATGATAGACCTCCTCTGTCCGCAGAGGCACTACACGTAAATACATCATATCTGACAGCAGTTGCTAATGA
>Ga0209828_1002441_pt1 | contig 15429 bp, 13 predicted proteins | sample MaitaG_FD_187429 | JGI IMG/M metagenome (GOLD analysis project Ga0209828, IMG submission 187429) | Marine algal microbial communities from Maine, USA - Maine_Asex2 metaG (SPAdes) (version 2) | ecosystem: Host-associated > Algae > Red algae > Unclassified | place: Maine, USA | collected 2015-01-05 | reverse complement strand
AACTGACCGAGGCGGCATCAAAGAAGCGGGCTTCGATCTGGTTGCTGCGGGGCGAGGCGCAGCTGCTCGAGGACCACGACCGCGGTGGTCTCGAACCGCTGGAGATCGATCTGGACACGTTTGCGGGGCGTCTCACGGCGCAGAACCGGACTCTTAAACGGGCGTTAACGATGCCGGCAATCTTTAGCGGCATCGGCAATGCGTACAGCGACGAGATCTTGTGGCATGCCCAACTGACACCGGTGCGTCGCACCAGTCAACTCAACGACTCGGAAATCGAGCGCCTGTTCCACTGCGTGCAGTCCACGCTGCTTGACTTTGCGGAGCGCATCCGCGCCGAAGTCGGCGACGGCTTCCCGACCAAGGTCACGGCGTTTCGACCCGACATGGGGGTGCATGGCAAATTCAACGAGCCTTGTCCGGTCTGTGGCTCACCCGTACAACGCATCGTCTACGCGTCGAACGAAGTCAACTACTGCGCGACTTGCCAGAACGGCGGCAAGCGACTTGCGGACCGCTCGTTGTCTCGGTTACTCAAAGATGACTGGCCACGAACTATCGAAGAACTCGACGGTGATCTCTGATGGCGAACCAGCGCTGGATCATTGTTGGTGCTGGCTCGGCGGGTTGCGTGCTTGCGAACCGCTTAAGTGCCGATCCGCAACGCCACGTGACACTGCTCGACGATGGACCGGATCTGGTATCGGGGCTGGTACCCCCGGGCATCGAAGGCGCAAGCTTCTTCGCTGCATTGGCGGAGCCAGGGCGTTCACATCCCGAGCTGCTCGCCACTCGAGTCGCTGGCCAAGCCGCAACCGAATATCAACGGGGCCGCGGTATTGGAGGCTCGAGCGCCGTGAATGCCATGGTTGCGTTGCGTGGCGACGACAACTTGTATCAGAGCTGGGGCTGGCAGGACACCGCTACGGCTTGGCAACAGGTTCAGATACCGACGGAGCAGCCTGACCCCGCAGAGGTCGGCGCCGTCGGTCTTGCCTTACTCCGCGCAGATAACCGAGCGGGCCTCGCCGACCTGACACGGGTTGCCGGGCGTCGAGTGACTTCGGCCGAGGCGTACCTGTGGCCGGTGCAGGACCGGTCAAATCTGCTGGTTCGCCCGGACAGCCCCGTGGACCGAGTGATCCTGAATAGCAGCCAGGTGAGCGGCGTGCGCCTCGAAGACGGCACGGAACTGAGCGCTGACCGGGTCGTGATCGCCGCCGGCGCAATCCACTCGCCCGTCGTGCTGCTGCGATCGGGAATCACGACACCGGGCATAGGCCACGGGTTGCAAGACCACCCAGCTGCGGTGTTCACGCTGAAGTTGTCGGCAGGCACCGTTCAAGACTCGAACCAACTCGCCATCGGGTCACTCTTGCAGACCCAAATCACGACGCACCAGGTGCAACTCCTGGCCATGAGCCATCTTGGCCCTCGACCTGACACCACCGGCCTGGGCGCACTCATGGCCGCTCTCATGAACCCCGTCGGCACGGCCGGATCGGTAACCATCGATCGATACGGACAGCCCGTTGTCGACTTTGCCCTGCTCAACAACGACCAAGATATGCGCGGACTCACCAGCGCTGTCCAACTCGCCCTCGCCACGCTCGAGCATGCGGCCTTTAGCGACATTGTCGAGCAGGTGTTCATCGATGACATTGGTACTCCCGCTTCCTCACTCGGCACCGACGAGGCGATAGCTGATTGGCTCCTTGCGCGCTCAGGCGACTACGTGCATGCCAGCAGCACCTGCGCAATAGGCACCGTGGTCGACAACGACGGGGCGGTCTTTGGGTACGACGGCCTCTTTGTCTGCGACGCTTCTCTCTTCCCCAGCATCCCCCATGTGAATACGCATCTACCGACAACCATGCTCGCCGAACGGATAAGCACCCGCCTCGCGAACTACTAAACCAAGGTTCGTGCTCCTAGCGCAAGACAACACCGATAGCCTCGACAACCGTGTTAACGGCGTCGAATATCGGAATCAGCTTTGGTGCGCGGCGTCTCTTCAAAGACGTCACGCTTGAGTTACGCCCGGGGCGGCGCATTGCGCTCGTTGGCGGCAATGGCGCGGGCAAGACCACCCTGATCGGCATGCTCATGGGCGAGGTCGAACCCGACGAGGGCGCTGTGCATCGGCCCAATGATCTACAAATTGGCTATCTGCCCCAGGACCTTGCCGACGACCCGCAGGGCACCGTGCTCGAAGAAGCGATGGCCGGCGACGAACGCATGCAGGGGGCCCGTAAACGGCTCGCCGAGTTGGAGAAACGGCTTACCGAGTCAACCGGCGATGACCCCAAACTCATTCAGCAGTACAGCGACGCTCAGGCGCACTTCGACCAGCTTGGTGGCTACTCCGCAGAGGCCGACGCTCATCGGGTTCTGTCTGGTCTTGGCTTCAAGGGAACCGATGGCGACAAACCGCTGAGCGAGCTTTCCGGTGGCTGGCGCATGCGAGCAGCGCTCGCTCGACTCTTGGTCGCCAAGCCCGACGTACTCATACTCGATGAACCCACCAATCACCTCGACGTCGACAGTGTCGCCTGGCTTGAGCGTCAACTTGCGGCCTGGCCGTCGGCGTTGTTGTTCGTTTCTCACGACCGCGACTTCATCGATGCAGTTGCCGAGCGAGTCATGGAACTCTCCGGCGGCACGACCAACGAATACATCGGCGGTTTTGCTGAGTTCGTCGTTGCACGCGAGGAACGAATTGCGGCGATCGAAGCGTCGGCTGCGAACCAGGCACGCAAGGTCGCCCAGGTCGAGCAGTTTGTTGAACGCTTTCGTTACAAGGCAACCAAGGCCCGCCAGGTTCAGAGTCGTATCAAGACCCTGGAAAAACTCGAGATGATCGAGGTCCCCACCCGCGAAGCCGTGAAAGCAAAGTTCGCCTTCCCCGAGCCGCAACGATCGTCGCGGGTCGTGGTGGAGATCAACAACGTGACTGCCGGCTACGACGGTGTTCCGATCGTGAGCAATGTGAACCTGGTGGTCGAGCGAGGCAGCAAGGTTGCCTTTATTGGTCCAAATGGGGCTGGTAAAACCACGATCGTGCGCATGATGCTCGGCGAGATTGAGCCCATGGAAGGCACAGTTACTATTGGCAACAACGTTGACATTGCCACGTTCGCCCAGCACCAAACCGAAGTACTCGTTGAGTCACGTTCCCCGTTCGAAGAACTGTCCGCCACCATGGGCGATCTCGGTGCTCGCAACTCGCGCACGATCCTGGGTAGCTTCGGCTTTAGCGGCGAGGCTGCGGACCGTAAGATCGGCGACCTGAGCGGTGGTGAACGAACCCGCTTGGCGCTGGCCAAGACCATGGTCCACCCGGTGAATCTGTTGGTTCTCGATGAGCCGACAAACCATCTTGATCTGCCTTCGTGCGACCTCCTCGAAGAAGCTCTACAGGCCTACCCCGGCACGGTCATTCTGGTCACCCATGACCGTCACCTGATTCGTAACGTGGCTGAGACGCTCGTCGAAGTTCGCGACGGCAAAGTCCAGGTGCACACCGAAGTCGATGAACTACTTCTGATGCCGGGCGATGCGACTATCCCCGCCAAGCTGAAGACATCAACGAGTGGCAGGTCGGCGAAGAAGAACAAGTCGGGAGGGTCGAACAAATCGGGCAAGTCTGGCAATGGAGGCCGTGACTCTCGAAGCGGGGCTGGCAAAAAAGCTGAGAAGCGCGACCAGGCTGAGCAGCGCAATCAACAGCATCAGAGCACCAAGGAACTCCGCATCGAACTACGCAAGGTCGAGAAGGATTGGGAGAAGGCCGAACACAAGGTTGCGAACCTGCAGGGCCAGCTTGGCGACCCGGAGGTCTACGACGACAATGAGCGGATTGCATCGCTAGCCAAGGACTTCGACAAGGCCAAGGACCATGCGGCATCGTTGTCCGCTCGGTGGGAAGACCTGGCCAGCAAGCTCGAGCGACTCAAAAGCTGAGCGACTCGGCCACCTCGGGGTGGCTCTAGTTCGGACAGGTGGAGTTGATCAGCCCACGCAAGGCCGCAGGATCGGCAAATCCTGTGCGTTGCTCCTGGCCAACCCGAGGCCCATAGATTGCAACAGCATCGTCGCTCGACTGCGTGACCCGTGCTGATATGGCGTCGACCGTCCAGGTCAGGCAGAACAGCGTGGTCAGGTCGGTGCCGTTCCATGTCTCATGGCCGATCAGCGCTATTCGCCACTGGGCATCGCCGCTGGTGTCTACCGAACGCTCGACCGGGTAGACAAAGCCCTGCCGCAGAGGACGCCATCCATTGACAAACTGCTGATCGGTGAGTGTGGTCTTGGCCGGCTCGAGCCTTCGAACATCGGCCCATCGTTCGTCGGCATAGGCATCGCTCAGCTGTTGCATGGTGAGCAACTCCGCAATCGCAGGCGAGACCACGGCCTCGGTGTCGCCTGGCGCCAGATCACGCAAGTCTGTTGCGCAACCCCAGTCCGGCGAACTCAAGGAATCGATCGACTTGAGCTGATCGGGAGCAACAACCCGAATCACGCCATCACCAACGCTGGCGATACCCAAGAGTTTGCCATCGCTAGACACCACTGCATCAGCAGGTTCAACCGGATTGCCGCTGCCGGTTCCGATGATCTCTGCTATTGCTGGTTCTTCTTCGTTAGAGGGAGAGAGCGTTGTGAGGACTTCCGCGCTGCCATCAATGCCAACGAACCCAACCTGGTCGCCGGCCACGAATGCGCCAACAGGAAGCGTTGCTAGGTCGGAAACATCGTCGATGATGGCGAGTGTCGATAGACCGATCGATGCATCGGACGTCTCCGGTTCGGCCTCGAATGTTTGCCCAGCAACGGTCACGTCGATCCGCCAGGGACTGAGCAATACCTGATCGGTGGTAACCACCGTTCCGCTCTCAAGAAGCACGCCGGTGGCGACCTCGGCGCCCTTGCAACTGTACGCCTCGACCCGCACCAGCACCTGTTGGGCTGCGTCCGCCGCGGCTGCGGGATCAAACGCGGGAGCCACCGAACTTGGAACCGCAAGCGGGGTGATCGGCGCTGTTGCGGTCGGTGCTTCGATCTCGGGTTCCGCGGTCGCTGTTGGGGCAGGCTCTTCGGCCACGTTGTCTGACTCGTCGAGGAGCACTCTTGAGACAAGCACTGCGGTCAAGCCGGCGACAATAAGAGCGACAACCGCAGCGATCATCAACGGCGAGCGTTTCGTTGACTTGGCCGCGGCGGTCATGTCGAGGCCTGCGAGTTCCTGCGCTAGCTCGCCCGCCGAACCCGGGCGCTCGGCGGGATCCTTGCTCATTGCTTTGGTTACAACTGCTGCGAGTTGTTGGGGAACCGTCGACGGCAGCGGTGGAAGCGCCTCCTCGTTGATGCGACGCATAAGGGCCAGAATCGGCACGTTGCCGTCGGGGTCGCTGTGGGCGGGATAACCATTCAGCAGGGCGTACAGAGTTGCCCCGACCGAATAAATGTCGCTGGCTGCGTTTGGTACGACACCTTCGAACGCCTCCGGAGCGGTGTAGAGCGGCGTCATCGTGAGCGCTTGCGATGCGCCGAGTGCGTCGTCGACCAGGTGGGCAATCCCAAAGTCGGCAACATCGGGCGATCCGGAGCGCCTCATCAAAATGTTGGCCGGCTTCAGGTCGCGGTGAAGAACCCCGTTGTCGTGAGCGGTTTGCACCGCAGATGCGACGGTAATGCCAATCTGGCGAACGGACTCTGGATCAAGCGGTCCGTTGCGCACCAGATGATCTTGCAGGCTGCCGTGTTCGTAGAACGGCATGAGCAGGTACGGCTGACCTGCCGCGGTAAATCCGCTGCCATACAGCGGGGCAATCCCGGCTGATTGTGAGAGCCTTCCCATGGCCCGACGTTCTCGATCGAATCGCCGACGCGTGGTCGTGGCATCGACATTAAGGAGCACCTTGACGACGACGTTGCGGTCGAGGTCATCTTGGCGAGCGCGATAGACAACAGCGTTACCGCCAGCGCCAATTCGTTCGAGGTTGGTCAGGCCCGGAATACCCAGATCGATCGATTCGATGGTGTGATCGTAATTCCTTGGTCACCAAAGACGACTTCAGCCCCGCAGAACCGCTCGGCGTTGCTTTAGGCCGGGCAGCCAGCGGTGGCTGCGGGCCCGCATAGCGCGGTCGCTATGAGTTGACTAACGGCTCCGGGTTGTTGATTTGACCCCAGGTACCAATTGTCGATGAAAAGTTCCCAATGGAGATGGAGCGACGGGTCCGACGCACCTCGGATACCCAGCGCTGAGGCATTCGTTCCTCGATTTCCAAGCTCACCGAGCCGCTGGCCCTTGGTGACCGGGGCTCCAAGGGCTATGGCGGGATCGACCTCTTCGAGATGGGCGGTGATCGTGACCACCCGGCCGGCGCCAGCGATCTCCCCATGATCCACGACGACAACGTTGCCGTACAGCATCACAAGGGTCCAGTGCGGAGTGAATCCGGCAATGCTGGCGAGCTGCAGCAGGGCTTCGCGCTCGGGCACCGTTGGGTCTTGGTAGTCGTCGACCAAGTACACGACCGTGCCGTCGGCAATCGCATATCCCGAACGCTCCGCCGCACCACAACCAAAGTCGATGCCACGGTGGGTCCCGTTGCGGTATTGCCGGGGCGCCCCGGGTAGCTGCCCGAACCCAAGCACCAACGGGCAGCGTTCGTCGGTCGGCGAGCTGATGATCGGCCTAAGGGCTTCTGCAGCGGCCAGTTGTTCGTCGAACGACGGTCCCTCGGCGAGCACTCGGGCACCGTCTTGGCGGGTGTCGCCTGACCACAAAGAAAACTGCAGCGAAGGCGAGGGGCCCACAATTGTGGCGATTGGTTGCCCGGCCGACACCATCGCGCCAACAGAGATTTCTTCTTCGATGGCTGCAAGTCCGGCGTAAACCGTTTGGCTGTTCGAGCTCGTACCGATTGGCCCATGATCGATCACGACATGGGGGCCGAGTTCGGCCTGGTTTGCCCATGACCATCCCGGTGTCATCAAGGCAATGCCTCGGAGGGCTTCGGGGACGATCGCTGCTTCGGCCGTAACGACGTTGACGACTCGGCCATCGGCTGCTGCTACGACGGGGACGGTGGCATAGTCCTCGATGCATTGCAACGTAATGGTTCCTGCGACCACGCGGTCGTTTCGCAGCAACCCGCAGTCTGGCAGCGGCGAAATCAGGTCATTTAACAGGTCGCCAAGGGGTACTGCTTCGGGGAAAGGCAGTGGTTTCGGGATCGGGGTTGGCGAAGGGACCGGGGTTGGGGTTGGAATCGCAGTCGGCGCCGCTGCGGCCGCCGTTTCAGCTGGCGCCGGCGTGGCGATTGGCGTCGTAAGAGCGGTTTCGCCGGTGATCGAGTTCGCATTCTGGCCGACCGTAAACCACCAGACGAGCAGTCCAACGCCGGCAACAGCGGCTGCTGCGCTCACGACCCGCAATACGCGCGCACTCATCGTCACAACCGCAAAGACTAGAAGCAATTGTGCGCCGGTGTACGGACCCCGCCACATGCCACACGGCAAGGGCCCGGTTCGGCAACGAACCAGCCATGAGGGCAGTCTTGCCAACAGTTTGGCTCCTATGATCATGGAGACATATCTGTTTCGGCGAGGACCTCTGCGATGCGAAAATTCAAAGCCCTTGGCGCACTACTCACTCTGATACTGCTGCTTTCGAGCTGTATCAAGTACGACGCCACCATCACGATCGAAGACGACGGGTCGGGTACCGTCGACTTGTTGACTGCCCTGGATCCGTCGGCTTTCGAGGCGCTTGGCGCAATGGCTGACGATCTTGGATCAACCGAAGACCTTTGTGCCGATTTTAGTTCCGAACTCAACGACACAAGTGGTCTGCCTGCCGACGCTCAGGTCGAGCCTTACAACGAAGACGGCTTTTGCGGTAGCCGGGTGCGCTACTCGCTTTCGCCAACGCTCGACCACGATTTGGCCGATGCAACCGGTGAATCGACCCGTATCTACAAACAGGGCGAGAACTGGTTCTTCGAAAGCAACTTTAGCACCGACGAAATCACCGGCGAAGCAGCCGACTTTGGCGACGACATCGTCGGCGACCTCTTCGACGACGCAAGTTTCAAGATCACCATCGACTTGCCGGGGCGCGCCATAGATGGCGAAACCAATGCCACCAGTGTTGGGGCAGACGGCAAGTTCACTTGGGATATTGACCTACTCGATCCCCCAACTCGACTGTTCGCACAGACCGAGCCCGGCTCAGGCGGCGGCACGAGCGGTGGCGGTGTCAGCCCCGTATTGATTGGGTTGATCTTGGCAGCGCTTCTCGGCGCCGGCGCTCTGGCTTGGTTTATGAAGCAGCGCAACGATGACTCATTGGCGGCAACTGACGCAGCCCCACTGGGCGGCGTTCCTGCCGTCGGCTCTATGCCTCTGCAAGACGGCGTAGACATGGGCGTGCCGGGCGCAGCGGGCGTCCTGCCCGACTCGAACGCGGCACGGGAAACCGTCGTCATGAACCCACAGCAGGAAATGGCCGATGCCCAGGCGGCTGCACCTGCAACTCCTCAGCCCGTTTACGACGAGGCACTTGCTGCCTGGATCGTCGACGACCCCAGCCGCGGTCGGCTGCGCCACGACCCGGCAACCGATACGTGGAACCCGATTTAACCTTCAGTGTCCCAGACACTCCCCCGTCAGCGCCACTGCTTTCGCCGGCGGTTGCCCCAAGAACTGAGCTCTTCCCATGGCCCGTCAACGTGACCTACTTCTCGACAAGATCAACGATGCAACCGTCGATGTAGCGATTATCGGCGGGGGCATCAACGGTGCTGTAACTGCGGCTGCACTCTCCGCCGCAGGGGTTAGCGCAGCGCTCTTTGATCGTGGTGACTTTTCGTCGTTTACCAGCCAGGAATCATCGAATCTGGTTTGGGGCGGATTCAAATACATGCAGTCATATGAGTTCCGGCTTGTGCGCAAATTATGCCAATCGCGAAATCGCCTGATCGATGCATATCCGAGTCAGGTTGAACCGGTCGAGTTCTTGGCGACCTTCGATACCAAATCCCCCTATCCGGTCTGGCTTGCCGGCCTTGGAGCGGTTGCGTATTGGGCCATCGGCAATTTTCAGACGGCACGACCGCGAGTCCTGCGCTCCGGCACGATCGAAGAGATCGAGCCGGTCATCGACACCGCAAATGCCAAAGGCGGGCTGCTCTACGCAGACGCCTACTTACCCGACAACGACGCCCGTTTCACATTCGGGTTCATCAAGCGGGCGATCGACCGCGGCGTGCTTGCTGCCAACTACACCGAAGTCGTGGGCGCCGAGTTCGACGAAAAGTTGTGGACGGTAAAGCTGCGCGACGTTCTCGATGGTTCCGAGCGCACCTTGCGAGCCCGCACCATTGTGAACGCCACCGGACCATTTCTCGACGGCATGAACGAACGACTCGAAGTCACCACGCGACACCGGATCGCTCACTCCAAGGGCGTGCACCTTGTCGTGCCCAAAATTGGCTCCGGTAAACGCGTCTTTGCCTTCTTCGACGAAGACGAGCGCCTCTACTACGTGATTCCAATGGGCGACCGCTCAGTCATCGGCACTACCGACACACGCGTAGATGACCCAAACACCGAGGTCACCGCCGAAGATCGCGATTTCGTGTTGCGCCAGATCAATACCCGCCTTGACCTGGATTCGCCGCTCACCGTCGACGACATCATCGCCGAGCGCTGCGGCGTGCGCCCGCTCGTGGTCGAGGCTTCGAGCAACCATGAAGACACTGACTGGTTGCAGCTCTCGCGCAAGCACGAAATAGAGATTGACCGCAACCGCGGCGTGGTCTCGATCTTTGGAGGCAAGCTCACCGACTGTCTCAATGTCGGCGAAGAGGTCCTCGATGCGCTCGCCGAGCTAGGGATCCAATCGAACAGGCTCGACGATTCTTGGTTCGGTGAGCCGCCTGCCAGCGACCGCTCCAAGTTCTTCGCCCGCATTCACGCCAACGAGCACGTCGACGATGACACTGCAGAGTTGCTGTGGCGCCGCTATGGCAACCGCGCGAACTACGTCGTCGACCGGATCGTGGCTGATCCAGCGCTTGCCGAGGCAATGTGGGAGGAACCGCGTTATCTCAAGGCCGAGCTCGTCGAGATCGGTGAACACGAGATGATCGCTCGGGTCGACGATTTCTTGCGTCGCCGAACGAGCTTGTCGCTTACCGAGCATGGCGACGAGCTCAACGACCGAATCCCCGAGATCTCCGAGCTACTCGGTGTCACTCCCGCACCTGCGTGACAACCAACACTAGCCTCAGGACATGAGTGACCTGTGGGGCGAAATCGACGACGATTCGCCAATATGCGGATCCTGCGGCGTAAGCGCACTCCCCCCAGAGGGTCCCGGGCAGCCATCAACCTGTGAGAACGCGAATTGCCCCGCATTCGACGAGCCCATCTGACCACGAGCTCAGGTCCTGCGTGAACCGGTGGCCGTCGGGTTAAGTATCCGCGGCTGAGAAGGCAACGCGGAGGCAGTACCTAGAGGACAACACAGACTTCGATGCACCTGACGGATTCGTGGAAGAGCCTCAGAACCTCGGCATCTTGCGGGGATTCGCGAGCTGCTTCGAGGAACCATATTCAGTGGCCTACGGATGCCGACCATGAACACGCACACAATCCCAGACAACGCGACCGTCACAGGTTCGTAACGCTTAGCGCACCATTCTGACGCTGCTATATCTGTCAAGCGACGTTTCGTTGGTGAATATGTGGCGCTTGCCTGCGGTCGCTGAGCGACTTACTTCGCCGGTAGTGCAGCAAGGGGTGTTGCGGCTTGGCTCGCGATCATCGAGTGCCGTTGATGAACCCAGGGCGGCTGCTTGCCTGATTGCAAATGTGACAGTTCGGAGAGTCGGCTACCTGATGTTTGTGTGCGCTCGTGGAGAAACCCCGTCTCGGCGAGCCTCATTTGCGCTCTGTCGTGGTCTGAGCGGTCATTCGAGTTCGGAGAGTTCTGCTGGTAGGTCTTGGGCGTAGCCCAGCAGTCGCACGACGTCGATGTGATCATTGCGAATGAAGTAGAACCATCCGCACGGGAAGCCCTTGACTTGTCGCACACGCAACGAGTCAATGTCGCATAATTCGCCTATTCGAAGAGAACCGCCCACAGGGCGATTGGCGACGGTGTCGAGCGTTGAGATGGCGGTGTCGAAGAAGCGTCCACCGAGCTCTTCGCCGCCTTCGCTGGCGTAATAGTGAGTCTGTTGGATGAGGTCAGTTTCGGCGAGGGGGCGGAGCCTGACTGGATTCACTTGTTGGGCGCAAGCGCTTGCTCTCGAAGCTCGGCGACGGTCGATGCAGTGAGCTCTCTTGCGTCGCCGGAGGCGAGGCCGTCGGCAACCAGATTGCGAAGCCGCTGTCGGGATTGGGCTTGTTGGTCGTGTCGGATGAGATCTCGCAAGTATTCACTCGTGTTGCCATAGTGGCCGGATCGCACTCGTTCGTCGATGTACTCGCGCAGTGATTCTGGTAGGGCGAAGCTCATCGTGTTGCGACTCATCACCTGATCATTATCGCCCTATCAACAGTTGTCAACACTGTTGGTGCCGGAATTTCAGAGGGGTGACGACCAGATCGACCAAGACCGAGCCAGGCAACCTGAGCTAGCCACCTTGCCGGGATGTGTTCGCCCAGGGGAGCCCGGCGAGCATGTATTCGACCACCGCGTCGAGTTGGGTTTGCGTTGGATTCGACCGCGAGATGCCTCATCGGCACAGCGCTGCTCTACCGCCTGAAGCCCCAGACTTCCCAGGCGTCGTGTAATCGACAACGAGGTTGCATCCACGATGGGATTCCAACCCTTCACGCGTGAATGCGTTTGAACTCATCGCCAGGAACGATGACCCCACCCCAAATACGCCAGACTCCGCACACACATAACACCGCCCCATAACCACAACTCCTGCCGTAGCGCGACCACTCGATATCGGCCCTTATGCCGGTGATGTTGTCAAGTGGGTGGTGTAGAGCTGGTCGACTTTGTCGGCGGCGGCGAAGTATTCGTCGGCGACGGTGTGGTCGGCGATGCGGGCGTAGACGAGGGTCATGCGCATCGATTTGTGGCCGAGCATCGCAGCGACAGCTTCGAGGCTCATGCCGTTGTTGATGGATTGGGTTGCGAGGGTGTGGCGGAGTTGGTGGGGGTGGACGTGGCCGATCCCGGCGATTCGTGCGCACGCGGCGACGGTGCGTGCCACGCTGAATCGGTTGAGGACGCGGCCTTGGTTTGAGATCAGCCGGCCGGTGTCATCAGGGCCGGCCCATTCTCGCCAGGTTTGGTGCAGTTCGATGAGCGATGGGTGTAGTGGGACGTAGCGGTCGGTGTGGAGTTTGCCGACTGGGACGCGTAGCCAGTTGGTCTGGTTCATGGTGATGATCGCGTCGTGGGTGAGTTCGCAGAACTCGGTGACTCGCAGTCCGGTGCGGGCGAGCATCTCGACAACGAGTCGTCGTTGCGGGTTCAGCCGAACTGCCGCGGCCATGAGCTTGGCGGCGTCCTCGTCATCAAGAAACTTCGGCAAGGGTTCGTCGACCTTTGGCAGATCGGTCCACAGGATGGGGTTCCGGGGCGGGGTGTCGGGGTGGTCCCATTCGATGAGGCGTTCGAACACGACCCGCAGCATCGACAGCCGATGCCGGATCGTCGACTTCTTCAGTGGTTCACCGCGTTGGTTCTCTCGGGTGGCGAGCCAGAGTTTGAATGCTTCGATGTGGCGGCGGTTGATCTGGGCGAACGTTCTCACGTTCGGGTCGTGATCAATGAGCCAGTCCGAGAAGATCCGCAGCGCCGAGTCAACTGATTTGGTGGTTGATGGCCGCATAGTCACCGAGATTTGGGCGACGTAGTCCTGACAGGTCCCAGCCAGCATCGGCGCACGAGCAGCAATGCGTGCCCAGTGGTCGTTGGAGTGTTGGGGTTCAATGGCGAGCATGGTCATGACGCCACGACCTTGCGGCCAAGCGCTGCCTGGGCATCAACCGCTTCAGCCGCCCGTTTGTACTCATCTGCAAGCCAATCATTGGCCAGGTGCAAGTAGATCTGTGTCGCGGAGATTGAGCGATGACCGGCCTGGGCCTGCAACGCTTCAAGAGCCATTCCAGCCTCACGCAGTCGCGTGAAACAGGTGTGGCGCAGCTCGTGACAGGTCGCGTGCTCAAGACCAGCACGCTGGCGAGCGCCAAGCATGATCTGATCCAGACCCTTCGGCGAGAGCGGTTGGCCCCGGTTGGGTCCTTTCAACACCACGAACACAAACGGCGTCTCGGTGTCTTTGGGTCGCTCGTGATCAAGATAGGAACGCAGCGTGTCAAAGAACCGCGATGAGATCGGCACGATTCGTTGATGGCCGCCTTTTCCATTGGCAATGAACAACCTGCGCTCACCCCAACGAATGTCTTCGAGGCGGAGCCCGAGGACTTCGCAACGCCGAAGCCCCGCAAGAAGCATTGCGTCGATCATGGCGCGGTCGCGATCTTTGCGCAGAGCCGCCACCAACTTCTTCACCTCGTCGTGGTCGAGGATCTTCGGGAGATGTCTGACCGGGCGCACCAGCGGGATCACCCGACGATCCCGAGTCACCGGCGCTCGCACTGGCATGCCCCGCTGCACCGGGTTGTGATCAAGATCGCCGAGCGCACACAGATGCGAATAGAACCCAGCCACCGACGACAAGCGACGCCGGATCGTGGACAAAGCAAGACCGCTGCTCTGATCAAACGGCACCACTGTCTTGTCCGAAGACCCGGTCCTTTGTGCCCGGATGAACTCGAGGACATGACGGCGACGAACATCAAGCGGGTCGACATCAATGACCGTGAAGAACACCTTCAAGTCATAAACAACCGCCAACGTCGAATTCGGCCGCAGACGCGCATGAACAGACTCCAGATACGAGTCAACAAGCCGATGGCCAAGCGTCGGCGCGACACCTGAACCAGAATCAGGAAGCGTCAACTTCGGGAACAATGTGAGCATGATGTGATCCTCCAATCACGCCCGCTGCACCATCGTCACCGACAGAACAAACGAACGCAGGGATCACCGACATATCTACCCAAGTGTGACGCCACATACTCTCGGCGACCAACCGCTGACGCAAGGGCTCTACCGGACACCGTATCGACGAATAGGGATCCTTTGTAACGATCTCTACTTGCCTTGTAGCGTAGAGTTATGACTGTGACGAGCTACCGAGTGTCAGATCGAGGACAGATGGCGTTGCCCGCTGAAGCCCGTCGACGGTGGGACTTGACCGAAGGAGGCGCCGTCGAGATCGCCGACCTCGGCAACGCCCTAGTGATCGTGCCAGCAGGCCGGGGCGGCCTACGTTCCATAGTCCGTGAAGCGGTGAACGAGGCCGGCGGCTACAGCGCACTTGTCACTGCCGTCACCGAAGACGAACCTGATCTCACTTGAGCGTCGTCCTCGTCGACGACCACCTTCTTCTGCGTCTTTTACTCGGCGACGAGCCCGCAACACTTCGCCCCGCTGGCACCGCCATCGCAACAACCGGCCTGTGGTACCACCGTCTCTGCCGAGCTCTTGCCGACGAGAAAGTTGTCGGGTCGATCTCGAAACAACTCGGAGACGTCGACAACACAGTGGCCGCCGCTGTGCTCGGCACGGTCATCGATCTTCCCGACACAATTGAACTGATCTCGCTGCGAACCTTGGGCTGGCCCATGGGAGAACTCGTCGATACCGGTGCTCGACTCAATCTTCTTTCTCTTGAAGCTCTCGCTGCTGCACGCCAACTCTGCGCCGACGTCTGTCTCGCCGAGGCAGACGACAACGCACCACTTCGATCTGCGGCCGCAGAATTCGGAGTCACCGTTCGGACCGTGAGCAGCTGACAAGCGTTACGCAGCGCTGGCCGATCGCCTAGGGCAGTTCGAGCAGGGTGACCACGCCGGTATCGCCGTTGACTTCGACAAGCGCTCCGTTCGGAATTCGTTCGGTTGCATCGTTGGCCGAGACCACACACGGGATACCGAGTTCACGGCTCACGATGATGGCATGCGACAACGGCGCACCGACGTTGACGACGACGCCAGCGGCGGGTACGAACATTGGCGTCCATGCCGGATCGGTCATTGGCGCGATCAAGATGTCGCCTGGGCCAAGATCGCCCGGGTCCGACGGGTGGTTAACGACGACCGCGCGGCCAGTCGCGATTCCGGCACAGCCAGCGATACCCGAGATGGTCTCGCCCACGGCAAGCATTGGAGCCGTGGTGCCGCCACGCAGCGGCCATTCGGTGTTCGGTGGTGGAGCGTCAGAGAAGATGAACGGGGGTTCGCGCTCCAACAGGAACTCATGGTGTGCCTTGCGGGCGGTGGCTATCGCTCGAATGCCGTTGAGTTCTCCTGCCACGAGCT
>Ga0209828_1002435_pt1 | contig 15461 bp, 14 predicted proteins | sample MaitaG_FD_187429 | JGI IMG/M metagenome (GOLD analysis project Ga0209828, IMG submission 187429) | Marine algal microbial communities from Maine, USA - Maine_Asex2 metaG (SPAdes) (version 2) | ecosystem: Host-associated > Algae > Red algae > Unclassified | place: Maine, USA | collected 2015-01-05 | reverse complement strand
TGCTCGAGCGTAATTGTCATTCCCGGCTACGTCTCACGTCATTCCCGGCTACGTCTCACGTCATTCCCGGCTACGTCTCACGTCATTCCCGGCTACGTCTCACGTCATTCCCGGCTACGATCGGGAATCTGTTTTGGTTAGATCTCCGATCGGGGTCGGAGATGACGGTGGTGTCGGGGTTGGAGATGACGGTGGTGTCGGGGTTGGAGATGACGGTGGTGTCGGGGTTGGAGATGACGGTGGTGTCGGGGGTCGAAGATAACGAATAGAATCTTAGAACTATCTACTTGTTGCGTTATTGAACATGGTAGCTAGGAACCAGATTAGTCCGAATACGAAGATCGGCTGCCAAAACTCCGGGCTCCATCGTTCTAATAATTCATAGCTGAGCCCTTTTCCAAAAGCTGCGGCAGCTATCAAGGTTGTCCCAACTTGCAATTTTACGTTGTATTTGAAAAATCCTAATGCTTCACCAACATATGCAAAAGTTGCAGGTATCGACAATATCCAAATTGCAGCTGGATCTAAGCTGTTTGGCCATATTGGAACGCCTAAGGCAACTGCAAAAGCAATTATGATACCTAGAGGGTATAAGGCTGCGCATCTCCGGCACACGTGGTGTGAACCGATCTTTACGCAACGTTCAGCGTAGTCTTCTGGCCAGTGATGACTTAACCAAAGCCCGCCACTAGCTTGATCTCGGGCGTGTTCTTGTCCGACTTTTTTTAGTTGCCGTTCGAACAACAGCAATGATTGTGCTTTGCGAGTTTCTTCGATTTCTTGGCTGTCTATCACAATTAGATAGTCGGCCTATATATAGGAATGTAAATACTGAACTAAATAAATTGAACTAACAAAAGAAAATCTGATTAAATTTTGAATAGTTCTAATGGACTAGGTTTTAGAACCGAATGATTACTACCAATAGAAAACCGATTGGAGTAATCGTGAAAATTGGAATAATAGCACCACCATGGGTTCCAGTCCCACCTGTTTCTTATGGAGGGACAGAGTTGATTGTTGACATGTTAGCTAGAGGACTCGATTTCGCTGGCCACGAAGTTGTATTATTTACGACTGGCGACAGCACTTGTCCAGTGCCCATGAAGTACCTCTTAGAAAACTCTGAAGGTATGAAAATGGGCGACATGCTTATCGAGATTGGCCACAGCTTAGCTGCTTATGAACAAATCACAGACGTAGATATTATTCACGACCACACAGTCATCGGACCACTTTGCAGCACAGGGCAGACTGATATTCCAGTTGTTACAACAAACCACGGTCCCTTCCAAGATAACACTATGGGTTTTTGGAAAGGTGTAAGTAACAGAGACATCCCAATTATTTCTATTTCTAACGATCAGGCAAGTCACGCTGATGATCAAATAAATATTTCAAAAGTTATTCACCACGGTATTGATTCTCAACGTATCCCAACAGGTAATGGTGGCGGTGGGTATTTAGCATGTCTAGGAAGAATGGCTAAAGACAAAGGCATTCATATAGCTGCGAGCGTTGCACGCCAAGCTGGTAAGAAGCTTTTGATTGCTGCAAAGATGCGTGAACCTTTAGAACACGAGTATTTTGAAACAATGGTTAAACCATTACTAGGTGACGGTATCGAGTATCTGGGTGAGTTGAATACTAAAGATAAGTTTGAGTTGTTGGCAGATGCTGAAGGTTTATTGAATCCAATACAATGGGCTGAGCCGTTTGGTCTTGTAATGATTGAAGCTTTAGCTTCGGGTACTCCAGTAATAGCTTCTCCCATTGGCGCAGCACCAGAAATCGTAACGAACGGTTTAACAGGTTTTTTATGCAATGATGAGTCAGAAATGGTTGAGGCAATAAGTAACTTAGACCAGATTGACAGGGCAGCATGTCGTTGGGAAGCAGAAAATACTTTTTCGATGAAAAGAATGGTTCAAGATCACATAGATTTTTATCAGCAAGTAATTTTTGACCACAGCAAACAAGATGAATTAAATCTTACTGAAGAAGTTAGCGTATAAATCGCTTCTAAATGTAGTTAAAAATAGACGCTGTACTTGAGCACTGGTCTAAAATCAGATCTTTGTATTCAGCTAGGATGTCTTCTGCCTTTAGATGTCTGTGTGCGCCAGGTTTTTGGTGGGCTTTATTTAGGACAACTTGAAAGTCATTTGTAGCTTCTAGTTGCCACATAATTACTTGTGGTTCTTCTAAAAATGCTTCATAGGTTATAACTTTGTGTCCCAGATGGCTAGCTTCATTTGCTGCTCGGGCCGCTTTGTCCCATCGTTGAGCTAATTTAGTGATGACTGAGATTGTAGATAATCTTGGACTTGTCAAATCTATAGCAGGGTAGTCTTCTAGATTTATTATGTGATTCCAAGGGTAGGGAGCTTGAAAATTGTCGGTTTGTACGGCTTTACCATCTTCTATGAGGTTAACCCTGTCTAAGATGCTCCTGATATTTTCGAAAGGGTTTCGTACAACAAATAGGGCTTTAGAGTTTGGGAATTTTTGTAGGATCTCTTTCCAAAAAAATGTGAGCGATGGTTCTTTAAATACCCCTTCATTGAATCGAAATCTTGATCTGTTGATTAAAGTATCTAAATAATTTGGGTCAGTTACAGATGTTTTTTTGTATGTTGGAGAGAATCTCTCCATAGGTAAATCGTTTTGAAAGTCTAGGTCCATAGCTTTTGCTAGAGCGGCGCCTATTACCGAGGTGCCCGATTTTTGGTTTCCGAATACAAAATAATTTGGTGAGCCAACTTTTTTAGTTCGAACATTTTTTATAGTCTCATTCGCTGCTTGAAGTTTATATCGAGTTACTTGATGGTCTTTAGTTTGTGGCATAATCATAGATTTCTTCTAAAAGTTTTGTTTGAGTTGGTAAATTAAAATTAACTTGGATATGTTTTTTACCCATTTTTACAATGTTGTCTTTTTCTTCTGAGTTGTTTAAATACTTTTTTGTTTTTTTATAAAGTTCAAAAGTTGAACCTTCTGTCACTAAAAATTCGGTTGGTGTTACTTCTGAGACTCCGCCGTGGTTGTAGCCAATCGGGGCACAGTTCATTGTGATAGCTTCTGGAAAAACTAGTCCTAAAGATTCTGAGTCGCCGTTCAAAGCTGTTTGACTTGGTAACACTGCCAAACAGCTTTCATTTAGCGTTTTTAGAACAACTTCGTGCTCTTGGCTTCCCAGCCAAGAGATATCGGAGTATTGTTTGACTAGTGTTTTAACTAAATCTGAATCAGGGCCATCGCCAATAATTTTTACCGGATTTTTGTAGCCATCTTCTCTGAGCTTTGAAATTACTTCAACAAAATCTTTGATGCCTTTTTTCTTTGCTAATCGTCCCACAAAACAGATTTGATCACTCTCTAAATTTGAATCATATTTCGAATTTAGTAATTTATAATTTACGCCTATGTGGTGCTTTACTAAATTTGAATTCTTATATGTTCCAGTGTTTTTTGCGGCCTTGTATAAAAAGTCTGAAACGCATAATATTACTTTGGCATGTTTAGCAAGAGCTCGTTTTTTTAGATGGTAAGAGCCCCATTGGGGTGTTTTGAAACTGGTTGGAGAACAGAAAACTTCGAAGCCATGTAATGTTGTTACCAGAGGAATGTCCATTGATTTGCTTGCTGAAATCATTTGTGTGCCATCTGGTCCAAAGTGTGCGTGGATTAGATTCGGATTGATTTTTTCTAAGTACTGTTTCATCTGTAACGGTGTAGAACCGAGCATATTTTTAGCGAACTCAAATTTTGATGCATTTAGAATGCCGTGTTCGATATTGAGTAGCCGTTTACCAAGGCTATGTTCATCTTCACAACGATATCCAACCATATTTGGAGCATATTGTGTTAAATGTTTAGCTTGGTTTGGGATAAATGTTTCAGACTTTTTTCCCAAAGTTGCCCGATAAATGGTTACTTTATTTGGCATAAGATGGATCTTGATCTATTTCAGACTTTATCAGAAATGGGCTTAAGAATACAAACCATATAACTGGTTCTGCAACTGCGTTATGAAATAAAAGAGTTATTAAAAGCGAAAGCATAATAGCTAGAGCAGTTCGAGATTCTGCTGTGTCTAGCTTCTTGTAAGTTGTAAATATTGATGTGCTAAAAAATATGAGGAGTGATATTAGTCCTATAACACCGAGCACGCCTAGATAAGTCAGATATATGTTGTGGAATAGTCTTCCTTCATAAGCTGAACCTAAGAGCCAGTGGTTTTGTACATTTTCTAAGCCGATTTGAAACAGTTCAAATCTCTCAGCGTCGCCTGTCACTCCGGTATTGCCTGAAAGCCTCTGCCAAATGTACTCTCCTTGTTCAGAATAAGACACAAAAATAAATGAGGCTATGGACAGGACAGCTAATGACTTAATAACCTGCCTTCTTTGTTTGCCCTTTTGAGAAATGACGAGCATGATAAGCAAGCTAACTATCAGGAACAATATTGCAGATCTTGAAGCACTTAAACTTATACCTAATACAGCGAATGATCCAAGGACAAGTTTAGTTTTTGTTGTTACAGAGGTAGTTTGTAGCAGTAATAAAGCAATACCTGCATGAAGACCTAATAGATTTGAGTGATTGGATAGCCCCGAGTTTCGACTTGTGTTCCTTATCTCAATTGTAGTGATTGGGAGATCTGCTAAAGATGGCATTAAAAGTATCCCCAATGCAAAAATTGAGCTTATAGCTACTCCAAAAATGTAAGGTTTAGTAGCTTCTTTGTAGCTCTGGCCATTTATTTTCATTACGCTCAGAAGGCTGGCGATTATTGTGCATGATAAGCCTGCTTCTATAAAGATATAAGCGTTTTTAATTGGTATGTCGGGTTGGGATATGTGTAGCCCGAAAGCTAGCAAATTCAAAGCTAAAAATAGCCAGGCACGTTTAATTGGCTGTGAGTATAGAATCGCTTTGTAATTTATAGCTAAAATTAGTATGGCAACAAATTCAAAAATTGTAAGCAAGGTCGGACGAGCTAATCCTGTGAATGCTATAAACGCGAATGAACCTGCTGTTAGTTGCTGAAGCAAGGTTCTCGACACTATTTTTTCTCTTGTTGAGATTGGAATTGTAGCGGTTGTCATAGTAAAGTCTCTCTCCAAGAGAGGGTATCGTTACATGTTAACTCGTTTTAGTCTGCCTTTGCAGAAGTTTGAACAAACTAGATATTAGTAGGCGCTTATCTATGAAAAAAGTACTATTTATTGGTAATGGCAACCTTGGGTGGAAAACTATGGGTCAGGCTTTGGAGCAATCTTCAGCTAGCTCAAAACTTTTTATCCCTGTTCACCGTAAACTTTCTGATTCTTTTTTGGGGAAAGTGCCTCGCAATTACAGGTTTTCTAAGCTCTTCAGACGTTTTGATATCAAATTTAGGCTTCAAAAATTTGTGTCACGGACCACTTTATTAACTGAAGATTATGATCATGTTCATTGTTTTGGTCATCTAGTTGCTAACTCTGAGTTTTTTGAGAAGAACTCTATTAGCTACTCTGTGACTTGTGATGGGACCTGGTTCCAAAATGAGGTTGAGCTTCATAAACCAGAAAAGAAATTTGAGATCGCTAGATGTGAAAGACGCAAACAAGCAGAGTTAGCTATTTTGCATAATGCTGAATTTGTTATTTGTACTAGTAATTGGGCTAGGGATAGTGTGATTGATGATATTGGAGTTGATCCTGAAAAGGTTTTTGTGAACCCAGTTCCCATAATTTCTGATCCGATTGTTCAGCAAAAAGATTCTGCGAGTTGGATTACTTTTATAGGGAACAATTTTTATCGTAAGGGCGGTGATATTTTGATTGATGCCTTTGAGAGTAAAGATTTTGGCGCAGCTGAGCTTCACCTAGTCTCTTCTGATAATAAACCAAAATATATAGATCGGGTTGATGGCGCTTTTTGGCATGGCCAAGTTTCTAATGAACATTTACGTTCAGAAATTCTTCCAAATACTAGGGTTCTGGTGTTGCCCAGCAGGTTAGATCAGTCACCTTTAGTTATCTCAGAGGCTGCTGCGGCCGGAGTGCCTTCTATCGTTTCAGATATAGCGGGCCTGCCTGAGCTTGTAATTGACGGCTGGAACGGGTTTGTTATACCAATAGGAGATCATTTACTTTTAGCTGATAAAATTTCTCAGCTTTTACAAGATCTGGATCTTGCCGAAACTATGGGCGAGAATGCTTTGAAACATTATCGGGAAAATTTGTGCTCTGAGAAATCAATTGAAAGTTTGTTTGAGAAAATAAATAATGTTCTCGAACAAAAAGGTCAGATAGATATTGATTTAACTAGTATGGCTAGTCTAGAAAATAAGGTGGATGTATGAAAAGTTCGGGTTTGGTGTCTGTTGTGATACCAACAAAAAATCGAAAGATTCGTTTGTTCAAAACTCTTTCTACGATCTTAAATCAAACTTATCAAGATATAGAGGTTGTGATTTCAGATGATGGTTCAACTGATGGAACTGAAGATGCAATCTTAGAGCTTGGTGATGACCGCATCAGAGTTGTCCGTTCTGAAGTTTCTCAAGGTGTCTCTTTGGCTCGTAATTCAGGGATTGAGGCTTCTAAAGGTCATTGGGTTGCTGTTTGTGATGATGACGATTTTTGGGTTAGTACTAAACTTGAATACCAGGTTAATGCTATGCAAAAGAATTCTTCTAGATGGTCGTTTGCTCCGACTTTGAGAATAACTGATGATCTAAAAGTGCTCTTTGTTAATAATGGGCCAAAAAAGCCAATCGCAAATGAAATCCTTGCAGGCAACCTTATTCCAGGTGGTTGTTCTTCGGTGGTTGTTCAAAAGGATTTATTAGTAAAGTCGGGCATGTTTGATGAGCAGTTTTCAATGTTTGCAGATTGGGATTTATGGAGTCGTCTTAGTCAAATTGAAGAGCCTGTTAGTTCAGAAAGTTTTGGGACTCTGTATGTTATCCACGAAGGTCAAATGATTACCGATCAGTCTAAATCTATGGATGAGTTAGATAAGTATCGTATTAAATTCCACGATGAAATTTCTCATAATCTAGAAATGTTTGAAGAAATGGGGGTAGCTCCGGTTGATCGTTTCATTGCTACTCAGCTTTTTAAGTCTGGAGGCTTAAGAGGCTTTGGCAAGTGTGTCAGTCATCTATTTTCTTCAGGTTCAGCCTTTAAACCCTCTGCAAAATTTGTAATAGGAATGGCTGCTCCAGAGTGGATTCGTAAACGTAGATTTAAACTGCAGAATAAAAAAACTCCAGAAGTTTTGAGTGCTGTTGAAGATGTTAGGAAAGTTATTGGCTAATCAAATTCTAAACTTTTCTCCGGAGCTTTATAAATATATTGTTGACCATAGCGTTTCTAAGAATAAGCATTTGAGCAGTCTTATAGAGAAAACTGATGAGCTAAAAAATGCTGTTATGCAGATCAGTCCAGATCTTGGCCAGTTGTTAAGTTGGTTGATTAAATTGTCTAATGCTAAACGTACTTTGGATGTCGGTACTTTTACAGGCCATAGTGCATTGGTTGCTGCTCTAGCAGTACCTGATGATGGCGAAGTTTTAACTTTTGATATTGATGATAGAAATATTGAGCTTGCCCGAGAGCATTGGCAAGCTGCCGGGGTTTTTGACAAAGTAAAGTTCCATCTTGGTCCTGCATTAGAAGAGTTGGAAGCTTTGTTGGCAGATCAGGCTGGAAGCTTTGATTTTGCTTTTATAGATGCTGACAAGCGTAGTTATCAAAAATATTTTGAGCTTTGTTATAAACTTGTTCGACCCGGTGGCGTCATGGTTTTTGATGACACTTTATGGGGCGGCGATGTTGTTGGTCACGCTTCAGATAGTAAACAACTGCCTGCTATCAAAGAATTTAATGATGCTATATATAAAGACAACAGGGTAGAGATCACACTATTACCAATAGGCAACGGCGTAACTATGGCCCTAAAACTTTAATTTGTAAAGGCGTATGGTTGTGGTAGCTCTTTTACCGTAATTTGAGTTGACTTTGTTGTGGCTTAGATTTTTCTGTTAGAACAAACGCGACGCTCGATAATAGTATAAGTGTTCCACCAATAAGGTCTCTCATTCCTGGGGTGGTTGAGAAGAAAATAATTGAAGCAAATATGCTAAACAACGGTGTAGTTGATAGCCATAAATTTGATGTTGCCGCATCTGTTCTAGCTGCTGCAGATGTCTTAAAGAGTAGCGACAACAGAATGAATACTGCTGCCCCTGAAGCAAATGCAAAAGCTTTAAGGCTTGTGTTTGAAATAATGTCGCCTGGTCCCGGGATTACCAGAACAGTTATCAAAAGTATCGGAATTATGATGACTTGTGTCAGTGCAGAAAATTCGTTGTTAGTCAAAGAGTCTTTAATTTTTCTTGTCCACAAAAACATGGCTGCAAAGAGTGCTGAGGATAAAAGGGCGTAAGCTTCTCCTTCCCCAAACTTGAATGTAGACAAGGTGACCCCAGAGATAATTGCGATGCCTGCAACTGCTATAAATAGCAGAGATGTTTGAATCTTAGAAATTGGATCTTTAAATAGAACCCATCCAAGCAGTGCAATGAATGGGAATGCCATAACAAAATTTGTGTTTGAGATGCTTGTTGTTTTTAATGAAAGAGTGAAAAAGTAGATTGCGCCTATATAGAAAAGTGAGCGTATTAGTACATGCTTTTTTTCTTGAATGTCTAAAGCTATGAACGCGGGGATTGCGGTTGGAACTATTATTAAGGCCAATCCGCCGGCGATGGAATTTCTTAGGAGGATTTGGCTCCAAATGCTCAGATCAGATTGGGTTAGATATTTAACAAATACGCCGATCATTACCTGGGCTGCAGATGTAAGTAAAAGTGCTTGCCTTGGGGTTGATTTATCAACTGCAGATTGCATGAGTTTTGAAAATGTGTTCATTTTTGGTTGCTAGTCAAGTAGCTGGGATTTGCGCATTTCTCTGCGGCGTCGGCGTTCTGGTGTCATCATGTCAAAGCATTTTGGGCAGCAGATTTCTTCTTCATATTGTTCAGATTCAAGTTCTTCTGGCGATAGTGGCATGCCACAACCTGTGCATTTGGAATGTGTACCTTGTTCGAGATTATGTACAACAGTTACCCGATCGTCAAAGACATAACATTCGCCTTCCCAACTGCTTTTTTCTTCTGGCACTTGTTCTAAATATTTTAGGATGCCACCTTCTAGATGGTAGACCTCATCAAAGCCATTTTCGATCATGTACGAGGTTGCTTTTTCGCAGCGGATTCCGCCTGTGCAGAATAGGGCTACTTTCTGATTTTTTTCTGGGTCTAAATTATTTTTAACATATTCGGGGAAATCTCTAAAAGTTTCAGTGTTTGGGTTTGTTGCGTTTTTGAATGTGCCTATTTCTACCTCGTAGTCATTGCGGGTGTCAATAACAGTAACATTTGGGTCTGATGTTAATTTGTCCCATTCAGCTGGTGTTACGTATTTGCCAACTGCTTGTTTTGGGTCTACTTCGGTTACTCCCATTGTGACTATTTCGCGTTTGAGTTTTATTTTTAAACGCTTAAAGGGTTCATCGTCAGAGTACGAGAATTTTACTTCGAAGTCGCCTGGTTTCTCTGTTGATTGTAAATAGTTGAGTATTTTTTTAACCGATTCATCCGAGCCAGTTATTGTTGCGTTGATTCCTTCAGCTGCTAAAAGGATGGTGCCTTTGATTTCTAATTCTTTGCAGCGAGAAACTAAAGCATCTTTGTATTCTTCAAATTCAGGCCATTCATAGAATTTGTAAAATGTCGCCAACGTATATTTCATCAGATATTAGTTTATAGGGGTTTACTGCCCCGACAACTGTGAGGTCTGGCTTCCCGACATGCTGGGTTGTTCCATAAAAAGGCTTGAAACCATATTTCTGATTAGCCCAAGTCCATAACCTAATTGCATTGCTGTTAGTGCTCTGACGGCGGTCACGTGTGCCCCAAACCCTCTTAGTCCCATAGTTAATGTGCTCGCAATAAGTAGCGCAACGTATCCAATTGGAATTAGTAATGGGATAAATGAAATCCCAGATATTGCTATAACCATTGCCATAAAAAGTGTGATAATCAATGCTGCTGGTAGTAAATGTCTTGGCTGGATCGATGTAGGGTGTTTGCGAATTACAGAGGCTTTGCCTTGGCCATAACGATGATATTGGTGGAATAGCTGACTTAGAGTTTCTCGGCTATGCCAATTAATTTTTATATTTGGATCTAGTAGCAATTTGTGGCCGGCTTGTCTGACCCTGTAATCAAGTTCGTAGTCCTGATTAACTAATATGGCTGCGTCCCAGCCACCTAGTCCTTTTAGAACAGATTTTCTGTAAGCACCAAAAGGTATGTGATCAACTTCAGATTTTTCTGTTGCGTAATGGTAGCTTGATCCGCCAACCGCTAATTTTGATGACAGAACTTTGGCTATTGTTTTGCCTGTTTCAGTTTCTGCTTTAGCAATTTTTACGCCGCCAACACCACCAGCTTCTGGGTTTTCCGAAAAATTTTGGGCTATCAATTCAAGATATTGGTCGTTGATTGTAGAGTGTGCGTCTATTCGTACAACAATATCTGAACTGGCTTTTGCTAATCCTATGTTTAAGCCATGAGGAACTCGTTGATGCGGATTTTTTAGGACTTTAACCTCTACATTTGGATTAGAGATCGCAATTTCTCTGGTTGCATCTGTTGATCCGCCATCAATAACAAAAACTTCGTCTGGCTGTTTTGTCTGGCTAGCTAGGTTGTCTAAAAGCAGGCCAAGGCGGGCTTCTTCATTAAGGGCTGGAATGATCACAGTGATCGTTGGCGGGGAAATTGTCATAAAGATTACATTACTAGGTTTTCTGGTAGACTCAATCATTCTTAAGCTATCGATGGTATCGGAGAAGCAATGTCGCGTTTTGGTCCTGTGTTAACTGCAATGGTTACACCCTTTAATAAAGATGGTTCCTTAAATTTAGATGGAGCCCAAAAACTCGCTAAGTATCTAGTAGACAACGGTAACGATGGTTTAGTTATCGCTGGAACTACTGGTGAATCTGCAACTATCACAATTGAAGAACAGGTTGACCTTGTTCGTGCTGTTCGTGAAGCTGTGCCCGGTGTTCCATTAGTGGCCGGAGCTGGCAGTAACAATACTGCATCTGCTGTAAAAAATATTAAGCTTATTCAACAGGTTGATATTGATGCCTTGTTGTTAGTCACTCCTTATTACAACAAACCTTCTCAAGCCGGTTTCCTAAATCACTTTAAAATTCTTTCTGAAGCCAGCGATAAACCAATAATGCTTTATGATGTGCCAGGTAGAACTGGGCGGGCGATGTCGCCTGAAACTTTGTTTGAACTTGCAGAGCTAGAAAACATTGTTGCTTATAAAGACGCTAACGGTGACCCAACTTTGACAGCTAGGCTTGTTGCCGGGTTTGGTGACAAGGTCGAGGTTTATTCTGGCGATAACGATTTAACTTTGCCTTTGCTTTCTGTTGGTGCTGTTGGCTTGGTTGGTGTTGCTACTCACTGGGCGGGTAAAGAAATGGGCGAGATGATTGCAGCGTTTATGGCTGGCGACCTGGCTAAAGCAATTGAGATTAATCAAAAAATGCAGTCTTCATATGATTATTGGTCAACTGAAGATGCTCCGAGTCCGCTACCTAGTAAAGCAATGATGAATGTATTAGGTATAGATGTTGGTGACGCTCGTGCTCCTATGGGTCCAATGCCAGCCGGTCTTGAAGAAGAAGCTAAAAAAGTTCTAGCCGGATTAGGTAGGCCCGTAAATTAAATGAGTAACTCTTCTGTTAAAGTAACCTTTTTAGGTGGTCTAGGAAATATTGGGCGTAACTGTGCAGCTGTTGAAGTTGACGGTCAAATAATGTTGATTGATTGCGGCATTATGTTTCCTGAAGACACAATGCCTGGCGTAGATAAAATTTTGCCAGATTTTTCTTATTTGAGAGAAAACATGGGCAATGTGGTTGGAGTTGTTTTATCTCACGGTCACGAAGACCATATTGGGGCTTTAGGTTATTTACTTGGTGAAATGCCTTTAAAAATTATTGGTTCTGCTTTGTCTCTTGGTTTTGCAAAAAATCGTATTAAAGAAAAAGGCGTTATCGATCAGGCTACTTTTGTTGAAGTTAAAGACAACGACCGTATCAAAGTTGGTGCTTTTGATTTAGAATTTTTCCCTGTTACTCACTCTGTCCCTCATGGTTTTGCGACTGCCTTTCATACCCCGCAGGGTGTAATTCTTCATAGCGGAGATTTTAAGATTGATACTAGACCTATTGATGGTCGTATAACTGACTTAGCTGGGTTAGGGCATTTGAGTAAGTCTGAAGGCGTTAGGCTTTTACTTTGCGATTCAACTAACGCTATTTCTGAAGGGTTTTCTAAGTCAGAAAGTTTGATTGGTAAATCAGTTCGCAATATTTTCAAAGATGTTGAAGGTCGCCGTGTCATCGTTGCTTGTTTTGCCAGCCATATACACAGGGTCCAACAAATTGCAGACGCCGCTATTGCTTCTGGTCGTACGATCATAACTCTTGGCCGTTCAATGAAAAACAATGTTGAATTAGCTTCAGAACTCAAGTTGCTAAATATTCCTAAAAATAAGTTAAGAGATATTGAAGATATTGATAATTTGGCTGATGGCGAAATTTGTGTTATTTCTACTGGTTCTCAGGGTGAACATATGGCTGCGTTGTCTCGTATGGCTAGAGGAGACAGTCGTTGGATTAATATCAGAAAAAATGATTGTATAGTGTTTTCTTCTCACCCTATTCCTGGTAACGAAGTTAGTGTTTCTAGGGTTATGGATGGTTTGGCTCGTCGTGGTGCTCAGGTTATCCACTCTGCAGACACTTTAGTTCATACTACTGGTCACGCTAAGGCTGAAGAACTTCGTGTTTATCATTCAGTTATTCGCCCAGAGTTCTTTGTGCCTGTTCATGGTGAATATAGGCATATGGCTGGTCACGCTGATTTGGCTAAGGCTATGGGCATGAAAGACGAGAATGTTTTGCTTTGTGGCGATGGTAATTCTGTTGTTCTAACAGACGCTGGTATTGAGCGTGGCCCCAACGTTCCTTCTGATTATATTTATATGGCTGGTAGCGTCGGTACAGTTGACGATTCGCTTTTGTCTGAGCGAAATGTTTTAGGTCAAGATGGATTTGTTTCGGTTGTGATTTCTGTTGATATGCAATCTGATGGCCATGCTGTTCTTGCCGGTGATCCGGAAATCTTTAGTAGAGGCTGGGTTTCTGATGAGCTTGGCGAAACAATTCACGAAAAAGCTGCTGATAAAGTTCGATCTGATTTAGTTAAAGAGCTTGGCAAGAAGAAATGTTTACCAAAAGATCTTGAAAAAATAGCTCGTCGTTCTTTAGGCAAATTTATTAATGCCGAGACAAGACGTAAACCAATGGTTGTTCCAATAATTCTAGAAGTTGACTAATTAGTGCTGTTAACGAAGGCTTATTGCCATTCCCAACTTAGGTCGTCATTCCCAACCCGTGCTTGCACGCCGATTGGGAATCTCAGTCGTTTATTCTTATAAACTCCGTTCACTCGTCCTTATTAGAAAATAAATTATCTCCTCATTAATAGTCCTATATTTGGTTGATTCGTTCAAATAGTTACAATAAGGCTATAATAGTTTACATTATTGAACATTTAAGGCCTATAAAATACATAAATTAGTATTTATAGTCTATAATGTTCCTCATGGAACGTGATCTTTACAAAAAATTGCTTAGTTGGCAAAATAGTGAAAACCGGAAGCCGTTGGTGCTTCATGGTGCACGACAGGTAGGAAAGACTCACCTTCTAAAGCAGCTTGGGGCTGATATTGTAGACAAACAAAATAGGTCATTCCATTATTTTGATTTCGAAAGAACCCCTGGATTGAATTCGATTTTTGAACGTGACCTTTCTCCACAAAGAATTTTGAATGATTTATCGGTCGCAACAAATCAGCCGATTGATCCCGAAACTGCATTTGTAGTATTCGATGAGGTGCAACAGTGCCCTTCAGCTCTGACAGCTCTGAAACAGTTTTATCAAGAAATTCCCCAACTCTCTTTGTGCGCAGCTGGCTCGCTTCTGGGGGTAGCGCTTGGTGAAACATCATATCCTGTTGGAAAAGTCACTCATCTTGATCTTTTTCCGCTCTCCTTTCGGGAGTTCCTAGGTGCAAATGGACTGGACCTTGCAAACAACTTTCTCAGCACTGTAGGTCCGGCAGATGGAGGACCATCTGAACTTACACATTCTGAAATTTGGAACCAACTCCTCACATACTTCGTAGTTGGTGGTTTGCCTGAAGCGGTAAATGCTTTTGTGGAATCTAAAGCTCAACTGGTAGAAAAACTCCATGTCGTGCGTGGCATCCAAGAAGACCTCGTCATAGCTTATCTAGCAGATATGGCGAAGCATTCTGGGAAAATCAATTCTATGCATCTTGATAGACTTTGGAAGAACGTGCCTGCGCAACTGCAGCGTAGCCAAGATGGGGCAGCAAGTAAGTTTGTGTTTAAAGATTCTGTTCCTGGTCTTCGGGGCTACGATCAACTGATTGGTCCTATAGATTGGCTGAAAAGTGCTGGATTGATTTTGAGAGTGCCAGTAGTAAACCAAGCTCACAATCCACTTAAGGCGTACGAAAAAGAAAACTGGTTCAAACTCCTAATGTTCGATGTTGGGCTTCTTGGTTCGACCAGCAGACTAGAACCAAAAACAATCCTGGAGTACAACTATGGATCATTCAAGGGGTTTTTTGCTGAGAATTTCGTTGCACAAGAATTACTAACTAGCGGTGTAAAGGATCTATTCTCTTGGCGTGAAGGAGCTTCGGAAGTTGAGTTTGTGCACTCAGTTGAGAATCAAGTAGTGCCCATAGAAGTTAAGTCAGGGATGAGTGGTAAGACTAGAAGTTTAGCTACATTTATTAACAAATACAGCCCAAAGTTGGCCGTAGTTCTGTCTGGTAAGAGAAGCATCGAGCTTTCTGATTCACACAAAACAGGAACTAAAATTCTTAAAGCCCCACTTTATATGGCTGGGGAAGTAGACAGGCTAGTTAAAACGATTTTACAATAGGGTTAGTTGCTTGATATTTGCCGTCATTAGCATGTATCCAGGTTTATTTAGTTCGTAGGGCCCGGGTTGAATATTTGCCCTTGAGGTGGGGGAGCCGGTGGTGAGCCTTGCATAATTTGTGGGTTGGCTTGAGGTCCTTGGTTGACTGCTTCAATATCAGCTTGGAACCTTTTATTCACCCAGAACCGTGTGTCACCTATGGTCGTTTTTCCCCATAATCCACTGGAATAATTCAGTACAGTTCTAGGAAATGATTCATCGAGGGCCTTTGGCTTGGCAGCCATCCAAACTGATGCTTTAAATACAAAAATTGAGTCTTGTGATACTGCTA
>Ga0209828_1002434_pt1 | contig 15477 bp, 9 predicted proteins | sample MaitaG_FD_187429 | JGI IMG/M metagenome (GOLD analysis project Ga0209828, IMG submission 187429) | Marine algal microbial communities from Maine, USA - Maine_Asex2 metaG (SPAdes) (version 2) | ecosystem: Host-associated > Algae > Red algae > Unclassified | place: Maine, USA | collected 2015-01-05 | reverse complement strand
TTAAATCGTTCTGACTTCGTTTCTATGAAGTCTGCCGAATTTTTTGATAGCGTATTGGAATTTGAACTGAAACGCGAAAATACACTTTATTTAGTCATTGGAAGTGATTCTGGTCTGCTCCTCCCCTATCTTCAAAAAGCCACTCTTGGTCGTGGTTCTCGACTAGCCGTCATAGAGCATGATGACGTCTACCCATTGATCGCAGATGAATATCGCGGGGTACTTGCAACAGATAAATCTACAGATTCTGAACCGGACTATCCGTTGACGTTACACCGCGTTAGCACATGGTGCGAGGAATTATTCGACGGTACCGAGGTACCCTGGCTAACAGGTGGCCAAATCAGAGTAGTTGAATCTAATGCCTCCGCTGCCGATTATTCGCGACTTTACATGCCAATTTTACAGTCTGTAAAGTTAGCTGCGAAGAAACGAGTGGATGAACTATCAGGTGCAATGAACAGACGTGCATTCACCGAGATGCAGTTCCGCAATGCTGCCGATAGCGTCAATATTTTAAAATCAAGTGATTTTTTCGGTGCACACCGTACGGCTATAGTGCTTGGTGGTGGCCCATCCCTGGATATGCATCTTGATTGGATAAAGGCAAATAGAGAAAAGCTCTTCATTATTTCTGTCTCACGAATATCCGGCAAGTTAATAAAGAATGAAATTTCACCTGATCTTGTAGCATCCGTAGATCCCTACGACATCTCATATGAGGTATCCAAGCAGGGCATTCTCTGGACCGATGTGCCAATAATTTATAATTTTCATATCTCAGCAAAATTGTTACAACAGTGGCAAGGGCCATGTTTTTATATGGGCAAAAGACTGCCCTGGTATACCGAAAAGCAACTAGTCGGCAGTGTCTCGGCAGCAGGACCTACCGTAGGTCATGCCGCAGCCTATGCAGCCGCACAGCTTGGATTTTCTCAGATTCTCTTGACAGGTATTGATCTTTGTTACACCTTGTCAGCATCAACACATTCCAATGATTCACCCGAGCAGATGATCCAGAAAATGCCATCTCTGTGTGATGCCAAGGTCGAGGCGTACAACGGCCGTTTCGCTGGCACCTCCTTCGGTCTGGAACAAAGTGTGGGTTCGCTGAATAAAATTGGAGAGGAAGTAAACAAAGACGAAATCCGGATGTTTAATATCAGTGCAGAGGCAGCACGATGTGCCTCTATTCCCTATAAGGATATTACTGATGTTGTCCTGCCGGAGGATAAACCTGATTTCTCAACACACATGAACACAGAAGTACGAATGACTAGTCTGGATGAGCTTGATGATCTGGAAAGAGAGCTAAAGTTGGCGAGTTATTCATTCAATCAGATTTGTTCACTATGCGCGAAAGCTAAATCAAATGTCTCGAAAATGCATGCACCCAATGTAGGCGCAGATGCACAAAAATATGCATCCAAACTGACTAAAATACGTAAGCGGCTTGAGGCCGAATTTCCAGAATATCTAAACGCAATATTTTTTGATAACGGACCCGAATTTACTAGAACTCAAGTTCCAACTGATTTCGATGAAATGACCAGAGAAGAGCTCATTGTGTGGGGACGTCATTACTACAAGCTCATGGAAAAGGGCGCTCGTTTAATGATGGGCCACATCGAGCAACTTCAAGCCCGTATACAATTACGACGTGATGAGCAGGATGTCGATATCAATGTACGTCAACTGGCTGCACGTTGGCGTGAAGATCTTACACCTGGACGACTTTTACGCTGGAAAAAAATAAACTGGAAGCGTGTAGCGCCTGAAGACCGTGCCTGGGTTCAGCGTGCCGTGGGCAAATATAGAGCCACTCTGAATACAACCTCACGCGCAACGAAAGAGGTTTTAAGCAGTAAGAACACGGATATTGACAATGTCATGAAGTCGTTGGTATTTCTTCATGAAAGTAGCAGCCTTGAGGAGCTAAAATCTATTGAAGCGCGGCTCGATAATAATGTTTGGCCATACATTGCACTCAAGCCGTTTACAAACGCTTTGATTATGCAGCTTGACAAAGACAATACAGCGGCACTAGCGCAGTTTCAAAAATCAATAGATGCATGCAGCACTCATCTAGAAGAGAGCGAGGGTTCATTACACAATATGCAACGATTGATAGAAGAATGTCTTGTCAGAATGACCCACTGTTACATGGCAGCTGAGGATAGAGTCTCTGCATTGACATCACTAGGGATGTTAGCCGAGCTTATTCCATCGTACGTTATAAGCTACGCAAAGATGCTGAATCTGTGTGGGCAACAGGAATTTGCTATAGAGCTCTTGCAATCCTATATTGAAATATTTCCTTCTAACAAAAAAGCACGATTTGTCCTGAAGGGTATTGCCCCCGATTGCGTTCCAGGTCCAGATCAAGAAGTCGATCCTGTTTATGTCGAAAAAATTAGTGGCGCTTTAGACGCTATTATGGGCGACAAACCAGAGCAGACAGCGTATTAAAGTCCCATTGCACCGAGAGAGTTGTGTACATAAACGTGGAATAGCTCTGTGCAAGGTGTGGCGGTGCTTTAAATGTCACAGTACACTAGCCTGTCCGAAAACAAGCTGATCAGCCGACAGCGCTATATTTTTACTCTTAGGCCGCAAGGCGAGAATCTGATTTACTGGAAAAGTCAGTTAACAAGCTGATCACGCGGTCCTGTTCGGTATCTGTCATGCTTCCAAATATCGGCATACTCAGTGTGCGCTCATAGTAGCTTTCAGCAACAGGAAAACTTCCTGCTGTGAAACCAAGTTTCTGATAATACGGTTGGGTATGAACCGGAATATAGTGTACGTTAACGCCTAGACCGTTGCCTTGCAAAAAATTGTATAGCGCCAGGCGTATAGCAGCCTGATCGGGCCCGGGCGCAACTAATATAGGATATAGATGCAGTGATGAGCGAGCATTGTCTACCTGGTAAGGCAACTCGAACGGTAAGCCAGCTAATTTCTGGGAGTATCTAGTAGCGATTTCATGTCGTCTGGTGACAAATTCATCAAGTCGTTGCATCTGACTCAAGCCCAATGCCGCGTGAACATCAGTCATTCGATAGTTATAGCCTAACTGCACTTGTTCATAGATCCAGGGCTCATCTGTTTCGCGATTATTTTCAGGGTCGGGACGAAAGATTCCGTGGCTACGAAAACGGCGTAGTTTCTCAGCCACCAAGCTATCGTTAGTGAGTGCCATACCACCCTCGCACGATGTAATGATTTTAACGGGGTGGAAGCTGAACACGGTGATATCACTGTATCGACAACTACCTGTTGCCTCGTCACGATACGTTGCACCAATGGCATGAGAAGCATCTTCAATCAGCTTAAAACCAAACACGCTCGCAAGTTTGGCAAAAACACGCATATCACAAGGCTGACCAGCGAAGTGCACAACGATAACAATCCTGGGAAGCGGAGCATTATTAGCCCTAGCCTTTTTAAGTTTTAAGGAAAGCGCTTTTGGGCACATATTGTAAGTTCTGGGATCAATATCTACGAAATCGACATCGGCCTGACAATATCTGGCACAGTTTGCACTGGCGACAAACGTATTAGGTGTCGTCCAGACAGTGTCGCCCTCACCCACACCAAGCGCTAGACAGGCAATGTGAAGCGCAGAGGTCGCGCTATTTACCGCTACAGCATGTTTTCCTCCCACATAGTTAGCTATGGCCTGCTCAAACTGCTCAACTAACGGTCCCTGTGTAATGAAGTCTGACTCAAGTACCCGGCATACAGCATTTATGTCATCGCGATTGATGTGTTGCCGCCCATAAGGCAACCAGGAGCTTGTCATGTCAGGCAGCCTTATCGAGTACCGGTGAACCCATCCAGGCACGTAAATCGTCAGCACTCATCCACTGTGTATTTTTATCGCTGGTGTATTCAAAGCCTTCAGGCACCTGTCTGCCGTCTTTGATACGTGTAGGGTCTTCACTCCAATGATTTATCGCTGGCAGTATCTTGTAGTAATCCTTATATTCGTAAGTCGTATACGAATCCTCAATACTGATCATTTGTTCATGGAGTTTTTCACCAGGCCGAATCCCTATGTATTGATGCCTTGCACCAGGAACGACCGCTTCTGCGATATCCGTTAAGTTCATCGACGGAATCTTGCGAACATAAATTTCCCCGCCGACCATATCGTCAAATGCCTGCCAGACGGCTTCAATGCCCTGCTCAAGCGTAATCATGAAACGCGTCATGCGTTTATCAGTGATTGGCAATACTCCAGCATCGCTAATAGATCTGAAAAATGGAATCACCGAGCCGCGTGAACCCATGACATTCCCATAGCGAACAACGGAAAAACGGGTGCTTTTTCCGCCGCTGTAGGCGTTACCGGCAACAAATAGCTTATCTGAGGCCAGCTTTGTGGCACCGTACAAATTGGAAGGGCTACTCGCTTTGTCAGTGGACAATGCAACCACCCTTCTTACATTGCAATCAATGGCTGCATCAATGACATTCATGGCGCCGTCAATATTGGTCTTTATGCATTCGAAAGGATTATATTCAGCAGAAGGTACGATTTTCATGGCCGCCGCATGAATGACGTAATCAACTCCTTTTAATGCTCGGTATAACCTGTCCTTATCTCTTACATCACCTATAAAAAATCTGATTCGCGGGTCGTAGCCAAATGTTTTGGCCATCTCCCATTGCTTCATTTCATCCCGTGAGTAGACGACGATACGCATGGGCTTATGTACATCCAGAACCTGCCTGACAAAGGCGTGGCCAAAGGAACCTGTACCGCCAGTTATAAGAATCGTGCAATCTTCTATGTCTATCATGCAATGTACTGCCTTGTGTAGATAGGTCCGTTTATTTCGACGGCTCTGAAACACTCGCTAGTATTCGAATTTGCAGTAAAAGTGCCGAGCATTAACTTTCGTCCGTTCGCGTAACATCCTGAATTTACTGAGACATCTGCGCAAACGTTACCGCAGCGGTTATATATTAGTCAGACAGACAGGTAACACGGCGTTAAACAGTGTATCCTCACCGAAATTGCAAGGTTCTGAAAAGATGAAAAGGGAACGAGGTGAAGCGCCTCGGCTGCCCCCGCAACTGTAAGTAGTGATCGTGTAACGCAAGACCACTGAGACTGCCGTGTATCTTGGGAAGGGCGTTACGCTGCAATTCCAATAATCCGGATTTGCATCGCTATGAGCCAGGAGACCTGCCTCGTAATATCAATTCACAACCAGACGGGGTGTCTGGAGGTGTACGGGAGTCTTGCAGCTATTGCGCCCACAACGCGCGTACCCTGCCCTCCCTGCCCTCCTCACAAGCTATCTGATCAACCTTGAGGTTTCGCGGGGTGCGTTCCTGTACCAGATTACTGATTTGCGCAATAAGCTGCATCGACAAGATTGCGCCAAACGCGAAAAGGTCCTTCACGCAGAGCTGTTCAGGAGGCCTGATCATCCCTGTGCTCATATGTGTGAGCGCGTGTATTCTACTATTGGCATCCACGCAACCCCAGGCCCAGACACACCCCTCAACTTCGTCAAGGCTTATCGCTGTCGACACAGAAATTCTTGAAGAAATTGAAATTATCGGAAATACAGGCCAAGCGCCTCGCACTGGCGAGGTTGTCGGCTCAGAACACACCGGTAGCGTCGCTACTATCGGTCGTGAAAGGCTTGCCCAACCTGGTGCTCAACTCGGCGATCTACTGGGCGCTGTCAGTGGTGTGCAGCAGCGGCAAAGCGGCGGATTTGGCACCTTCGCAACAATAAGCATGCGCTCATCATCTGCTGCCCAGACTGCGGTTTATCTTGACGGTATCCTTCTTAATACTGGCGGTGAATCTGCGATCGATCTGTCGTCCCTGGAAATTCTCAATCTGGCATCTGTGGACCTATACAAAGGTACTACACCCCTGCAATTGGGTCATGCCGGTATGGGAGGGGCTGTCAATCTCAACTCCATGAACTCTGCCGGAGATAAGGGAACTCGATTACGATTGGGAATTGGCAGTTTCTCCTATGGTTCGCTGATGGCGGCTCAACAGGGCAGTAAAGATAAGTGGGATTGGACGGCAACCGTCGCTCGACAACAAAGCGATAACGACTACCGCTTCACCAACAACATGGCCACACCGCTTAACTCGGAAGACGACGAGACACAACGGCGTACCAACAATCATGTCAGTCGCACTTCTCTGCTGCTCAAGAGCGGTTATCAGCGCACATCGGAGCATCGCACAGATGTTCTACTTCAGATTGCAGAGCGAGATCTGGGTATCCCAACCGCACGTAACTCTTCGACCAATAAAGCCAGTTATAAAACAGAAAAAACTCAATTTCAGCTATCGCAAATTATCGACCAATGGTACGGCTGGAATTCTCGACATTCACTTTATTGGCACCAATCAAATAGCATCTATGATGATTCTCAGAGTAGCGTAGGCCTGGGTAGGCAACTCATCGACACCGACATCCGCACACTCGGAATAAAGTCATACTGGGAGCGATTTGCAGATATTGGCACTTATGGTCTTTCAGTCGATATACGCGATGAGGCGCTGAATCTTGAAGATAAGCTCAACACGGAAGAGGATTTTACCGCCGATCAGTTATTGCTTCTTTCCGCCGTGCATATGGCGATAACGGATGAAAACGAGCGATGGCTAATTACACCGGCGTTTCGATGGCAAACGAGCCAACGCCGTGGGACGTCGAGCTCAATCGGAGTTACACAATCGTTGCCGACGCAAAACGAGTCGGAGCATGGTGCACAATTAGGTGTTGCTTATTCTCTGACACAATCGTTCACAGTCAACGTCAATGTCGGTAACTACTTTCGAGTGCCTTCGTTCAATGAGCTGTTCGGCTCCATCGGTTTAGTCAATGGCAACCCCACTCTGGTGCCTGAGAAAGGCGTTAACGCGGACATTGGAGTCAAATATGAAGCGGATAGTCTTCAATTGGAAGCGGTGCTTTTCAAGAACAATCACGATGAATTGATACTCAACTCTTTTGATGCACGCGGCATTGGCAGACCCCGCAATACGGGTAAAGCTGAGATCACAGGTGTTGAGCTATCTGCCCAATGGACACCGTTGCCACGCTGGACAATTAGCGCTAGTGCCACGTTCCAAAACCCACGCAATCGAGATCCTTTCAACGGTCACAAGAACAAGATGCTCCCTGGGATATCCCGACGCACAAGTTTTGCGCGCCTGTCCCACAACCGCGGCAAGCTAGGTTACTGGTATGAATGGCAAGCTGCACGTGAACGGTTTTACGATAGCACTAATCTATTGCCTGCCGCTGACACCTCACTGCACTCAGCAGGCATTGACTGGACTGACAAACGTTGGCATGTCAGCGCGCGTCTGCAAAATCTCGGCGATGATGTTGTTGAAGATTACAACGGTTTTCCGAAGCCTGGTCGGAGTATTTTTCTAACCCTGACCCATGAACTATAGACAACACTCCAAATTTTTACCCCAAACTAACCCCAACCACCTGACCCGAACCACCTAACCCCAACCTCGTAACTCTGAAAACATGAAAAAGCATACCCATTCCTCTTTCGTAACACCATTCCTACTCGCCAGCTCATTGATTCTGGTAACAGCATGTAGCTCGAGCAACGACGACAGCGACGATACGCCGCTCGTAGACGACGCTCCGACTGCTAACGACGACAGCGACGATACGCCGCTCGTAGACGACGCTCCGACTGCTGAAAATCCTGACACAGACAACCCTGACACAGACAACCCTGACACAGACAACCCTGACACAGACAACCCTGACACAGACAACCCTGATACAGACAATCCCGATACAGGCAATCCCGATACAGGCAATCCCGATACAGACAATCCCGATACAGGCAATCCCGATACAGACAATCCTGATTCAGACAACCCTGATACAGATGCCCCAAACCCACCAGTCGTGGACAACAACACTATTAGCTATGGCTATGCTTTCACACGTGGCCCTTCGTTTGAATCAGGACAGATAGAAAGAATATCGTTAAGTGACGGCAATGTTATCGACGGTCAATATCCACCGACAAGTTCAGACCACAGTCTGGACACAGATGGAACGAGTGTGTATCAAATCGGTCGGTTCAAGATCGACAACCTCACTAAGTTCAGCGCCACCGACACCTCAATCGTTGACTATCAACTCTCGGTTCTAGGTGATGCACCGGAGACTTCCAATCCACAAGCGCTTGCATTTATCAATGATGATATGGCGTATTTGACCCGCCGCAGCAGCGATAAAATCCTGATTCTGGATCCAACGCCCGAAGAAGCAACATCTGAGTCACTAATTACCGGAGAAATCTCACTGGCTAGCTATAATCGCGGCAGCGGTGAGACGCTTGATCTGCCAGACATGACTGACGCTGTCATTGTTGATGGCAAGTTATTTGTACTTCTCGAAAATCTTGACGGCTTTGCGCCTGTCAATTCAGGCTATCTTGCGGTGATCGACACACAGACCAATACGGAAATTGCTACCGGCCAAAGTGAGCTTCCCCTTCAGGGTATTCAGTTGCAGACAGTCAACCCCACGGCTCTGCATTACAACGAAATCACTGGCCTGCTGTACGTAACCGGACGTGGCAATGCCTTCAGAAACGAGTCAGTACCGGGTGATCCGTACACCGGCGGTATTGAATCAATCGACCCGTCTACCTATCAAACCAGCCTTTTGATCGACGACGGCACTGAGGCGGAAAACAAGGGCTTTTTCACTAATGCCGTAGTCATCAGCGACACTAAAGGTTATGCGATTACGTTCGATGGTTTTAACGAGGATTTTACCTCCATCAGCAACCTGCGTAGGTTCAACCCATCAACCGGTGAATTATCAGAACCCGTTTCAGGCACGGAAGGACAGGATTTGACTACCTTGACACTTGGACCAGACAACCATCTATGGGTGGGCATACAGACAACCTCCCCTGGATTCATCCGCGTTAATATCGATACGGGAGAACCGGCGTCCGAGAACATTGCAACCAATCAGATACCAGCAGATTTAATCTTCATCGAGGTCGAGCGTTAAGCACTCAGAACTCAGAACTCAGCGAAGATCTACTTGTGAGCGACCGATACTATCTGCCCGTACTAACAGTATTGGTCGCTATACTGTCCCTGTTCAGTCTCTGCTTAGGTGAACAGTGGAGCACATTATATGATGCGCTAACGCTTCCGTTTACAGATCCGGATTCTGTTAGCGCGGTAATTACGCGGGAAATCAGACTGCCCCGCACTCTGATCGCCGTTATTGCGGGCATGTCACTAGGTGTATCTGGCGCAGCCATGCAAGGATTATTGCAAAACCCGTTAGCTAGTCCGGGACTTGTCGGTAGTGCAAGTGGCGCTGCATTGGGAGCCGTATTGGCATTGTATTTTTTTGCTGGTGTATGGCATCCACAGTCAGTGCCGTTAGCGGGAATGCTTGGCGCTCTGATGACCACAGGCATTGTCTATTTTCTGGCAGGTCGCGATGCGACTGTCAGTACACTTATATTGGCTGGTGTTGCTATCAACGCCCTTGCAGCTGCAGGCCTGTCACTTCTTCTCAATCTCGCGCCCAGCCCTTTTGCTGTCAGAGAGCTGGTTTTATGGACGTTGGGCGATATATCCGACCGAAGTATGCAGGATGTCTGGATGATGCTTCCCTGTACTTTGACAGGTTGGCTGTTATTGCTAGGAACCGGTCGCTCTCTAGATGCTCTTACTTTGGGTGAGCGCACCGCCAAAAGCATGGGCATCAATATGCATCGCCTATCGTGGCGGGTATTTATAGCCGTTTCGTTCTGTGTCGGAGCTGCCGTTGCGACTACAGGCATGATCGGTTTCATCGGCTTGGTTGTTCCACATTTGCTACGGCCATTTGCACACTATCAGCCCTCACGTCTTCTCCCACTCGCTGCCATGGGCGGCGCTATTATGTTGCTTAGCGCTGACATTTGCATCCGTCTGGTTGCGATGTACACAAGCGTGCCAGTGCCACTAAAAGTAGGCGTGCTCACGGCCCTGGTTGGCGCTCCTTTCTTTCTGGTGCTTATCCTTAAAAGCCGACGCAATTACTGGCAATGAACACCCATTCCAAACACCTGCCATCCAGTGACGCTACTGACAATCTGCGTATTCAGGTTAAAGAGCTGCGCATCCTGAGAAAACAGACTGTCATTGTTGATCGAATCTCTTTTGACGTTAAGGCAGGTGAAGTACTAGGACTCATCGGTCCCAACGGTGCTGGAAAGTCGACCGTCCTTGCAGCAATGGCAGGTATCGATACGCCGAACGGCGGTAGTATTCTTGTCGACAATCAAAACATCACCTTGTTGTCAGCGAGTGAACGCGCACAGCGACTCGGGTGGATAGAGCAACTAGGCACCGTATATTGGCCACTGAGCGTTGAAAGACTCATCATGCTGGGCCGAATACCCCATCTACCCCCTTGGAGTCGACCAACAGACATTGATCGTGCAGCGGTTGAGGATGCAATAGTCAGAGCTGACTGTGTGGGCATACGCTATCGACAGGTTCCCTCTTTGTCTGGAGGAGAGCGTGCAAGGGTGTTATTGGCCAGAGCGCTTGCAGCGGAACCCACTATCCTGTTTGCCGACGAACCCGTGTCGTCTCTTGATCTATCGCATCAGCTTCAGACGATGCAACTGCTCCATGACTACGCTTCCAAACCGTGCGCAGTGGTTGTTGTCATGCACGACTTATCACTAGCAGCTCGCTACTGCGATCGCCTTGCGCTCATGCATGAGGGAAAACTTATAGCGATTGGTAATCCCGCTACAGTACTCAGCGATAAGAATATCGGCGATGTTTATGGTGTCAGCGTGGTAACCGGTTGTAATTCTGTACCTTGGGTTGTACCAGAACACTTATTGTAAACCCTGGTCTGTAGAGAGAATAACGATCGAGGCCGAGCTTGAATTATTACATTATTCGTCGGCCACATCCTCTTAAGTTCTCTTGATTTGCGTTTTATCCGAGCAAATTGAAGGCGCTAAATCCCGATTCTTCATTAATCGGCGGCGAAAGTCCATAAATTCAGAGACTTGTACCCCATCACTAACAAATTTTGTGATTCTCGGTTCGAGACTTTGGTAGACGAGCCGTTAACTTTATATAGTAAGAGTTTTATAGTAATCCGAGAAACATCAAGCCATTTAACATGACACACGAACTCCAATGCACAGCACTGGTTGTGGATGACGAGCCTGCAATCACCGAGCTATTGACTCTGATATTGCAGAAGGAAAACATGCGTGTGATTTCTGCACACGATGGCCTTCATGCCATTGAAGTGTTGGCTAAGGAGCAAATTGATGTTGTCCTGACTGATATTCGTATGAATGGTATTGATGGTTTTGACCTGCTGGAACACATCAACGAAACGGACAATACCATTAAGGTAATTATGGTCACAGGCTACGACAGCTATGACATGGTCAAACGTGCCCTAAGGGCCAATGCGTATGATTATTTAAAAAAACCACTAGACGATCACGCTGAAATCGTAAGCACAGTTAGTCGAGCATATGAAAGCGTAAGACTCACAAGGGAGAACAGTGCACTGATAGAAAGTTTGCAAGCCAGCAATACAAAAGTCAGCGCTGCAAACACAAGACTGGTTCAACTGAACAAAAAACTGGGGAAGCTGGCGAATACTGACAGCCTGACGCTACTTTATAATCGTCGATATATTGATGACTGGATACAAAACTACGCGTTTACCAATACGTCCAAAGGTTCAAGCTTTTCAATCCTGCTAATAGACGTTGATCACTTTAAATTCGTAAACAAAAGTCTGGGACATGATGGAGGAGACAAAGTACTCAGAAATGTAGCCAGTGTTCTTAAAAATGGCAATCGAGACTCGGATCTGATCGGTCGCTATAGTGGAGAGGAATTCATCGTGGTAATGCCAGATACTGACGAAGCAGAAGCGTTAGAGGCGGGTGAGAGAGTTCGCGCTGTGATAGAGGCTGCTTCCACGAACGTAAGCACTGGCTCGATCCGGATAACAGTTAGCGTTGGAGTCGCATCCATCCTTTCAACAGCTGCATCGTCTCGAAATACAGAGCCGACGCCAGGCGAGGCCTTTTTCTCTGGTAGGGCATTAATAACTCAGGCTGGCAAAGCCCTGTATACAGCCAAGGATCTCGGCAGAAACAGAGTAGTACACTACAACCACATCCATGTTACCGATGATATTTCGCGGCGTACTGGCTGATATGAAAATCCGTTGCCAGCGACTTTCGCGTTCGCCAAAGTTTACCCTGGTGTTGCATAGAATTTCGAGTCCAGAAGCTTCTAAAGCTGTATACAAGCTAGGATGCGACGAAATCCACCCTGCAACGCACCCCGCTTGGGATCGTAAAGTCAGCGTTCTGCAACACAAGACGCACGCCGTACGTTGAACTGGCTGCATCAGCTACAGCATCTATCCGATCGACGAACGCTTGTAGTTGCTTATCTTCGAATCCGGGCACATCCAGACTAATAATAGCTGCTGCACCAGCTTCCACACTGCCGAGATAATCAATAGGTATTATTACTTCTACGTGCAAGGGATCAAGCTGCGCAATCTGATAGACAGGTTCGCTATCAACGTACTCACCAGACGACTTATAGCGTTGAGTTACAGAGCCGCTGATAGGCGTTCGAATCTGGCGGCGCTCAAGTAGCGCCTTCGCGCGCTCAACTTCCAACGTTGCCAGGCGTGCCGTTTCCTGTTCTTGCTGCACCTGAAGCGTCGCTATTGCTGATTCAGTGCTTACCTGATCCATAATTTGCCTGGATATACTTGAACTTCTGAGCAATTCGGCATTTCTTACCCGCGTCCTGTCGCCAAATTCTGCCGAAATTTTTCGTAATGCCAAGGCTGTAGAGCTCGCAGCCGCCTCTTCAGATATTTCCAGTGACACACGCTCGACATTGCTTTCAAGCTGCGCCATCAATGTGCCTGCACTCACAAAATCACTCCGATCATAAAAACTCTCTACAAGCAAGCCTGGAACGGCCGAACCCAACTCGACCGTTCGACTGGGTTCAACAACGCAATCCATGTCTGACAAAATATCTTCAGAGGTGCTACTCGCCAGAACCGATCCCGTTAAGAACAAGGCAGACAAGGTAGGCGCGACTGTGGCCAGACGATGCTTACCGGGTTTAACGAAGCATGTGGTTTGCTGTTTAATATACAGTCTTCCCTTAAATGTATTCATCATTTACAACTCCAGTTTTCTAAATCGCTAATGACTTAAGCAGTAATTACCGGGATCGGCAGTCGACAGGCTCTTACTGATGAGAAAAACTGACACGCGCTCTGCCCCTCAATTCCTGCTTTGCGAGTGTGGTGTGCGTTAGCACCACCTCGACATGAAGACCAGGTTCGATCGTTTGCCCGCTTATGTAATCGTTCTTTGCAACAGCTATGCCTCTGTTTGCGTCACAAGCTAATGCGGTCCCGAAAGCGAACGGTTAGTTGAAGAACTCTGCCGGGTTATCTGTCCAGACGAATTCGTATTAAATCGCTCCCGGAGTCTGACACTTACGCCCTGTACTTCCTGGTTCAGCGCAGGACCCAACAATCATTAACACAGTTGCCCACAAGAGTGGCTGGTGGGTAAAGCAACTGTGTTTTCAACAAGCGTGCCAGCACAGAGGTCAAAGGCTTTATACTCTCTATCAAGTCAGATAAAAAAATATTACATCCGCCGGAAAAATCTAAACCATGCTTCAGGTAGCTGAATTGGTATTGCCCTTGTTCGGGCTCATTCTGTTGGGGTATCTGGCGGGAAGGTTCAAACAGATTCCTATGGACGGGCTTGCGTGGATGAATTTCTTCATCGTTTATATCGCGCTGCCAGCATTGTTTTTCAATTTGCTGGCTAAAACACCGGTCAGTGAGTTTGCCAATGGTCGGTTTCTACTCAGCACAACATTGGGAACCTTGTTCATTTTTGCATTGTGCTTTTTCATTGCTCGTCTGCTGCGTCGAGCCGACATCAGCACTGCGACCATTCAAGGATTCGCCGGAGCCTATGGCAATATTGGTTACATGGGCCCGCCGCTGGCTTTAGCAGCCTTTGGACCACAGGCGGGGGTACCTGTTGCACTGGTATTTTGTCTGGATAACGCTATGCATTTTACCCTCGCGCCAACGCTCATGGCGATGGCGAGAAAACAGCGCAGCAGTATCACAACCCTTCTCGTTGGAATCGCCTACAAGATTTTCTCGCATCCTTTTATCCTTGCAACTCTGGCAGGTGTAACAGCAGCATATTTTAATTTTGTGCCTCCAGCACCGGTAAACACACTATTGAATACGCTGTCGAATGCCGCTGCGCCCTGTGCTCTGTTTGCTATGGGCGTGACAGCGGCACTCAGACCTCTGAGACGGATTCCCGTAGAGCTGACCTATCTACTCCCCATAAAACTACTTGTGCACCCAGCGCTTATGTATCTACTGCTCATACAGATACCAGAGCTTGATCCTGTCTGGCGCAATTCAGCAGTATTACTTGCCACATTACCCAGTGCAACCAATGTATTTGTCATTGCTCAACAGTACGGCGTCTGGGAGGAACGGGCATCGAGCGCTGTTGTGCTATCGACAGCCTTGTCCATTGTCAGCGTCACAACGTATCTATACCTGACAACAGCCGGTTACTTATAAAGGACAATCCATAATCGAATGACATCGACGCCAGAATCTGCCCTGCACGAGACACAACGCCAGAGATTAAAACGCCTGAGAGTCAAAGCAGCACTTGCCAATCTCTTTATTGGTGACTCATTGTCAATGCCAGTGCATTGGTTCTATAACCCGGGAGATATAATACGGGTATTCGGAAAACATGGCATCACAGGGCTGGAAGCGGCCCCGGATACTCATCCAAGCTCCATTATGTCCTTGCATTCGACCACAGGTGGAGGACGATCAAGAGTACAGAAAAATCATCATCCAGAGATTGTCGGTGATGTCATTCTTAAAGGCCGAAGACATCTTTGGGGGCGAGCAAACGGTCATTATCATCATGGCTTACAAGCAGGCGACAATACACTGAACGCCTGGTGTGCCCGAAGCCTTATCAACTACCTTGTAACCGAGGATAACTACCGTTCCGACCAATGGGTTCAGACCTATATCGACTTCATGACTTCCGATCCGCCAGACTATCCGGATACTTACGCAGAGAGTTATCACCGAGGCTTTTTTGCCAATTGGGCGGCGGGCAACCCACCAGGCGAATGTGGTGCCGTCACTCACGACACACCGTCGATGGGTGCGTTAGTTACCGTGGCACCGCTGGCACTTGCACTACTCGGTGCAGACACCACAATAGAGGACACCTGCAGGGTCTGCCGCGAACATGTCTGGTTAACACATCCGGATGAAAACCTGCTACTCGTGGTAGATGCCTACATCGTACTGATGAATTCACTTCTGA
>Ga0209828_1002429_pt1 | contig 15483 bp, 9 predicted proteins | sample MaitaG_FD_187429 | JGI IMG/M metagenome (GOLD analysis project Ga0209828, IMG submission 187429) | Marine algal microbial communities from Maine, USA - Maine_Asex2 metaG (SPAdes) (version 2) | ecosystem: Host-associated > Algae > Red algae > Unclassified | place: Maine, USA | collected 2015-01-05 | reverse complement strand
GACCTCGACATCCGGCATCGCGGCGATCGATGTATCGACCTCGACATCCGGCATCGCGGCGATCGATGTGTCGACGTCGACGTTCGGCATCGCGGCGATCGATGTGTCGACGTCGACGTTCGGCATCGCGGCGATCGATGTGTCGACCTTGACGCCGGCGAGGCGAGCCGCCTTGGTTACCAGGGCGAGATCATCCGGCGACGCGTCGGGCCCGTGGCGGAGACCGAGCCGATCCAGGGGTCGATAGCGCAAGATGTTGGCCTCGCAGAAGAGATCGCTCGGGTCGTGGTCGAGGGCAAAGTAGCTGTCCCATTGCTCGTGGTAATCGTCGGTTACCGCCGACCGAGGTGTCCATTCTCCGAGCTGCATCAGATAGTTCGGACCTCCCGCTTTCGCGCCCGGGCCCACCGAGCTCCGTTTCCAGCCGCCGAACGGTTGGCGTTGCACGATGGCTCCCGTGATCGCACGGTTGACGTAGCCGTTGCCGACCTCGACCGACTGCGTCCATCTCTCGACCTCGGCGGGATCGAGTGAGTGAATGCCCCCGGTTAGGCCAAACGAACTGCTGTTGGCAACCCCGATCGCCTCATCGAGATCGGCCGCGGCCAGAAGGCCGAGCACCGGACCGAAACACTCGGTTCGGTGGAACCATGACCCTGGCGCCACCCCATCACGCACCCCGGGACTCATCACTCCGTCGGCAGAGATCCGCGGTTGCACGAGCCACCGTTCGCCCGGCTCAAGTTGGCTGACCGCTCGCGTCAGCCGCTCGTTGCCGCCGCCGACGAGTGGCGCGATATCGGTGGCAGGGTCGTGAGGGCTGCCGACCGACAAACTCTCGACGGCATCGATGAGCTGGCGCCGGAACCGCGCCGACGTCGCAACATCGCCAACCAGAATCGCGAGGCTCGCCGCCGAACACTTTTGACCGGCATGGCCAAACGCCGACCGAACGAGATCTTCGACTGCCAGGTCGAGGTCGGCACTCGGCGTGATGATCAACGCGTTCTTGCCTGACGTCTCGGCAAACAGCCGCAACTCCGGCTTCCACGAATGGAAGAGCTCGGCCGTCTCAGACGAACCGGTGAGGATGACCGCGTCGACTGATTCGATAACCAACCGGCCGACGTCGTCATCGGGCGTCGGCACAAACCGCAGGACGTCCTCGGGAATGCCCGCGGCCCAGCAGGCCTCGGCCACGATCTCGGCACACCGCGGTGTTTGGGGCGCGGGCTTGAGGAGCACGGCGTTTCCGGCCGCGAGAGCAGCGAGCACGCCTCCGGCCGGTATCGCGACCGGGAAGTTCCAGGGCGGGACGACGCCGATCAAACCGAATGCTGAGAAAGCCGCACCACGCACGTCACCAAGGTCGACGCAACGGTCGCCATACCAGCGGGCAAAATCGATCGCCTCGCTCACTTCGACGTCGGCTTCGGCGATCGTTTTCGACGCTTCGTGCATCATCGACGCCATCAATTCGCCCCGACGGAGCGAAAGCTCGTGCGCGACGCGGTGCAGTACCTCGCGCCGCTCGTGCGGCGGCTGACTGTTCCACGCGACCTGCGCTTGTCGAGCCGTCGCGACATGGGCAAGAACTTCGTCGGAGGTGGTCACGATTGGTGTCCGGCAATCGACGGCCTCGGACGCGAAGATCGACGCGATCCATTCGCGGTTGGCCCGGAGGCTCGGGTCGGTATCGGGTTCGTTCCGGAATCCGTCGGCCGACACCGACGCTCCGGGCGGCCGAGCCCGGTTCTGGCGGCGTCGCGTCTGGTGATCAAGCCCGAAACGAAGGGCAACACCTTGTCGGAAGAACTCGGCTTCGTCTCGGAACGCATCAGATCCCGCTTCGAGACTGAACAACTTGCGCATGAAGTTTGCTGGTGCGGCGTTCTCTTCGAGACGGCGAAAGAGATACCCGATTGCGACATCGAAGTCTTCGTCTCGCACCGCCGGTGTGTACAACAGCATCGGGGCCGCCGCATCGGAGCGGGTCGCCTCGTTGACCGCCTTGGCCTGGCCCGAGGCCATGCCCTGCAGCATCTCGAACTGAACCCGGTTGCCGACCCCTCGAGCGTCAGCAACAAGTTTGGCCCAGGCGACGTCGAACAGATTGTGACTGGCGATCCCGATGCGGACACCCGACAGTCGGTCCGGTTGCAGTGCCCAGTCGAGGCACGCTCGGAAGCCGGCGTCGCTCTCGATCTTTGAACCGAATGGTGCCTGTTCCCATCCGTGCATCGCAGCCGTCACGCGTTCCATCGCCAGGTTCGCGCCCTTGACCAAACGGATCTTGATCGTGCCGCCACCGCGGCTGTTGCGCTCGTTGGCAAAGGCGGTGAGGTCCTGCAGGATGCCGAGTGCCTCAGGCAGATAGGCCTGGACAACAATCCCGGCGTCGAGGTGCAGCCTGGTCGGATCGCTCAACACCGCTTTGAACGCATCGACCGTTAGTTCGAGGTCCTCGTACTCCTCCATGTCGAAGTTCACGAAGGTCGGCGTCGACACGGCTGCCGCAGCGTCGACAAGTTCGGCGAGCCTCGCGGTTATCCGGGCGAGGCTGTCGGCGTAGGCCCAGTGATTGATCTGTGACGCGACCGCTGTGATCTTGACCGAGACGTAGTCGACATCTGGCACATCGATGAGATCTTTGAGTCGCCGCAGACGAGCATTGGCTTCGCGCTCGCCGAGCACCGCCTCGCCAAGAAGGTTGACGTTGATCGCGTACCCGGCGTCGCGCTGCGATGTGAGATGGCGGCCGAGTTCGCCAGGCGCCGCCGGCGCAACCAGGTGGCCGACGATCGACCGCATGCGCCGATTGGCAAGCGGCATCACGATCGCTGGTAGCCACGGCGCGAGTCGTGCGCCGACCCGCAACAACAACCGATCGATGGCGGACAAGAACGTTGGAAGTCGGCCACCGCTGACAAGTGATTCGAGTTGGTGAGCGGCAACTCGTTTGTCGTCGGGTCGGGCGACCCGATCGACGAACTGCATGACAAAGCCGACGCCGGCGTCATCGGAGACGAGGCCGCCGAGCTGCTCCATCGTCTTTCGGTCCGGAGCGGTTTCCAACTCCGCGGCTCGACCCATCCATGTCGCAACCAAATCGATTGCGGGTTCCACGAACGCATCGGCATCCGCTGCATCTCGGCGGGAAGCGACGACGGGATCGTTGAAAGCCATCCATCCATCGTGATCGGCAATCGCGCCTTCGTCTTGTAGAAATTCGACACCAACCAGGGTGGATTCCTACAGCGAGTGGCGAATCACAGCCCGTGGCTGAGACGGGCCGGGTCACCGGCATTGGCGCGAAACTGCGCTGGGGTCCGGCCGGTGATGCGAGCGAAACGTCGCGTGAAGTCAGGCTGATCGTAAAACCCGACCTCGGCCGCAACCTGAGCAAGCGGCATCTGGGTTTCGGCCAACAACTCCATCGCCCGGTCGACTCGGACCCGAAGGATGTACTGCGTTGCACTCAACCCGAAGACCCGACCCATGCGGCGATTCAGCTGCGACGAGGTACAGCCCGCGGCCGACGCGAGGTCGACGACCCGCATTGCGGTGCCGAGGTTTTCGCTCACAAAGCTGACGACATGTTGCAGGCTTTCGAGGACGATGCCATCGCTCGTCGGCGTCTGAAGATCTCGACTCACCGAGACGATCCCATCAACCCGGCCGTCAACGCCGTCCTGGTCCGCGGCGTTCACGACGGGGAGTTTGGTCGTGAGGTACCAACCGAGGTTCCCGTCGGGCCGACGAATCAGTTCGAGTTCGTTGCGCAACGGCTGTCGTTCCGTCAGCACGCGCCGATCCTGCTCCTCGTACTGCGCGGCACGTTCTTCACTGAAGATTTCGTGGGCGGTGCGCCCGATTACGTCGCGCTTTGAGGCCCGACCCGTGCGTCGGACGAACGCGCCGTTTACTTCGCAGTACAGACCGTTCGCGTCCTTCGCGCAGAACATGACGTGCACGAGCGACTCAAACAATGCAAACAGCTCGTCCTGGCACGAGAACAGGGCCGCCGTATCAGGTTGCTTCGCCACCGTGAGTCGCCTCTGCTAGGGACTGGTTCACACGGCTGGACGTTACCTCGCAGTCAGCTGCTCGGCCCGCCCCACGCGTTGAGAAATGGCGCCGACATGTCTGGCGGTCCGCCGTATTGCACAACGAGTTCGCGGCTGCTGAACAACCAGCGACCGTCGACCCGAACGTACAGGTCGTTGTAGTACGCAAGCAGGATGCCGGTTGGCCCCGTTGCGGCGTCGGCACCCGAGTCGGCATCAGGCATACGTTGCCAATGTTCGTTGATATACCAGCGCCCGGTTCCGGTTCCGGCTGCTTCGTCGAGCGAACACGTGCCGTTCAGGACGGTCTGCACAACGGCGTTGAAGCCGTCCATCGCCGTGTTCCAGAAGTCGACGATCGCGTCGCGGCCTTCCATTCGGCGCCCCCGACCCAACTCCCAGACGGCGTCGCCGGCCCACGTGGATGCCCATTGCTCGGCGTCGCGGTGCACGACGGCATCGGCATACGCATGAACCAGATACTCGATCGCGTCTCTACTCATCGTCGTCTCTCCTCATCGTCGTCTCTACTTCATCGACATGGCGTTGTTCGGTCGGTGATCGTTAGGGCAACGAGATGACGGTCACGGCGCCGGTCGAGCCATCGATCGTGATCGTCGCACCATCGGGGATTCGGTCGGTGGCGTCGACGACCGAGACCACACATGGCACCCCAAGTTCGCGGCACACGATCGCCGCATGGCTTGCGACCGCGCCGACGTTGACGACCACACCCTCCGCCGACAAGAACAGCGGAGTCCACGACGGGTCCGTCGTCGGCGCGATCATGATGTCGCCCGGCCCGATCGACAGAGATGCCGATGGATCGAGAACGACCCGAGCGATGCCGGTGACGACGCCAGGGGCCCCCGCGGTGCCCTGCAACAATTCGCCGGCTTCGGCCGCCATTGTGTCGCCGCTGTTTCTCGGCGCCCACTCCGAGATTGGAGGCACACCATCCTGCAGCTTGATGATGTATGGCGGTTCGAGCGTGTGTAGGTGTTCGAAGACTGTCTGACGCTCATCGATCGTGGCGGTGAAAGCGGCCGGGTCGACGAGGAACTCGTCGAGCTCGTCATCGAGGACCATGAACACCTTGTAGGGATCAGCGATCGTTCCGGCCTCGACCATCCGACGACCAACCTCGAGCATGGCCAGCTTTCCCTCGTGGATAAGACGGATGCAGGCGTTCTTGCCCATCTCACGTAGCTGGAAGAACAAGCCTGCGGACTTGATGCCCGCCGCCAGCGCGCCGTGAGTCTCTTCATCACCTTCGACGATCGCAAGAAGCTCGATGGTCAAGGCTTCCCGCTCGGCGGTCGCTCGCTCTTTCGACTCGACCGGTGAGTGGTCGTCGAGTTGCATCCGCATCCGCTCGATCATTCCGATGGGAAGCGTCGGGTCAGTGGTCCACGAGCGAGCCCCCATATCCCACTCGTTCGGCCCGCGATGACCGTGCGCCGCCATCAGGTCAGTCCAACCCGCTCGGAAGCGATCGAGGTCCGCGTCGGGCCCTTCGGCTGTGCCAGCCAGCTGGGCCACGACTCCTTCGACTCCTCTGTCGAACAGCGAAGTTAACCTGTCGCTCGCTCGCACAGCCCGGCTGAGGTCCCACATCAGGAACGATGCTTCGGCCGACTCGATGTCGCCGATTCCGGCCATGACTTTGACGGCATCACCACTGCGGCCGATGGCATCACAGATCGCGCCGACCGCGCCGGGACCGAGCGACGCGCCCAACGCCGATTGGCAATATTCAACCCACGCATCGTCCAACTTGGCGGCGGCTACACGAGCACGGGCCACCAACGCTTCGTTGTCCATCGATGCAAGGTCAGGGCGAGCGTCGACAAAGTCTCGGGCCATCTGCGCAACGCGTTCTTGGCCCGGGAACGAGTCGGTACTCATAACCCATCCCATGGTCTCGGCCAGCTTCGCCGTCGCGGCTTCGTTCTCGTCGGTCGGGTGCTCCTCGATCGGCGGCACGCCAGGGTGGTCGCCGAAGTACGCCTGGTCGATCGCTTCAGGGCTGGCCCCGGGCATGCGGGTTCCCATCGTGCGGGGCAGCGACAGCTGGTTGTAGAAGTAGCCGCCCCAGTTGCCAAACACCTCCGGCGGATCGATGTCGAACTCGTCCCAATCCAGAACGCCGAACGCGACAAAGCCGCCGGCTACCCCCGGTATGCAACCCTTCACCCAGCCGAGGCTCCATCCCAAGGGCGTAAACGGGGCGGGCCCCACCTCGTCCGCGTTGGCTCGCGTGTAGTACGGAAACCTTGTACTGATCTCGGTATCGGTGATCCAGGTGTCCACGTCGTGCGTCTCCTCGTTGCGCTTTCCCAGAAACTAATCGCTTGATAGGTTTCGTGACGACAAAACCGATTCACGCTCCGACGGAGGCACCAGCTATGGCCCGAATTCCACTTCCCGAGGGCGACGGTCTCGAGGTCAAACGCCTGTACCAATCGGTGCCGCATATGGCCACGGCGATTGGAGCACTTGGGAAGGCGGTCTATGAAGACAGCAGCTTGCCGATCCGTGAGCGCGAGGTCGCTCGCATGCGGATCGCCCAACTGAATCAGTGCGACGTTTGACAGAACACCAGAGCTGCATCGGCGATGCAGCAAGGACTCGATGACGACCTGTACACGCAGGTCGGGACCTACGTCGACAATGACGCGTTCACCCCGCGGGAAAAGCTGGCCATCGAATACGCCGAACAATTCGCGATCGATGCGAGCGGCGTCAGCGACGATCTGATCGGCCGGCTGCGCGAACACTTCTCCGACGTCGAGATCACCGAACTCACGGTGACGAACGCGTTCTGCCTCGGCTTCGGCCGGGCGCTGACCGCGCTCGATGTGCAACGAGACTTCGATGTGCTGTGGAGTCGCGAGCCGGCTCAGTCGAGCTCGTCGCCACCCATGTAGCTCGCCAGCAAGAGGTCCTGGTTCTTCTTGAGTTCGGCAGCCGAACCGTCCATCGAGATGCTGCCTCGATTCATGACGTACGCACGGTCGACGACCTCGAGTGCCATGTGCACATGTTGTTCGACGATGAGCACGCCGGTGCCAGTCTTGGCCACATCGCGAACAATTGGGAGTAGCCGCTCGACGATGATCGGGGCGAGGCCCAGGCTCATCTCATCGACGAGCAGGAACTTCGGCTGGGATGCAAGAGCGCGGGCCATGGCGAGCATCTGCTGCTCTCCGCCCGACAGCAAACCGGCCCGGCGGTCGAGCAGGTCCTTCAGCGCCGGCAACATCTCCAACGCCTGCTCCAGGCCATCCTTCTGGGCCGCTCCACGGCCTCGCAAACCGAGCTTCAAGTTCTCCTCGACCGACAGCTGAAAGAACAGCGACCGGTCTTCGGCGACGTGGGCCAACCCGAGTCGCGCATTCTTGTAGGGGTACTTCGTGTCAACATCGACGCCGTCGATCGAGATACCACCTTCGAGGGGTTTAAGAAGTCCCGAGATCGTGAGCAACGTGGTGGTCTTGCCGGCACCGTTGGGCCCGAGAAGAGCCACAACTTCACCCGGCCGCACGACCATGTCGAGCTCGCGCACGACCGCGACGCCGCCATAACCCGTCGACAGGTTTCGAATCTCGATGCCGCTACCCGTCGTGCCCGACCCGTCAGCCGAATCGCGGAGATCGATCGCCGTCATTTGTCGCCCCCTTCGCCGCGCGCTTGCGACGCGCCGGCCTCTTGTAGCTCGCTGGCCTGCTCGCCGAGATACGCCGCGACGACGTGCGGATCGACCCGGATCTCGTCGGGCGTTCCCTCCGCGATGATCTGTCCGAAGTCGAGCACGTAGATGTAGTCGCAGACATTGAGGACGAGGCCCATGTCGTGATCGATCAGGAAGACAGTGATGCCGTGGTCGAGGAATGATCGAAGCCGCCCGCCAAGAATCTGACTTTCGGCGGTATCGAGGCCGGCCGCAGGTTCGTCGAGGAGTACGAGTCGCGGTTGCGCGGCGAGCGCCCGGGCGACACCGACCAGCTTGCGCTGACCGTGCGACAGGTCGGTCGGGTACGAGTCGCGGTGCTCGGCGAGATCCAGTACGTCGAGGGCCCAGTCAACTTGATCCTCGACACCGGTCGAACGGGTCGGGTTCACGAAGTCGAGTAGGAAGCTGTACCACTTTGGCTCCTCGGCCGCGACGAGCAGGTTGTCTTCAACGCTCAGATCGTCGAAGAGTTCGAGCGACTGGAAGGTGCGTGATAATCCGGCCTTCGCCCGCTCATGGGGTTTCATCGCAAGCAGATCTTGACCTGCGAAGGTCGCCGAACCACGTGAAACGTTTGGAGCAACAAATCCGGTGATCGCATCGATGAACGTGGTCTTACCAGCACCGTTCGGACCGATCAGCCCGACGAAGGTTCCTTCTTCGACTTTGATGTCGACACCGTCGTTCGCGTTCAGCCCGCCGAACGTGACCGTGAGGTCGTTGGTTTCGAGCAACGCCATCATGCACCCCCTGCAGCCATTGCCGGCACCGGCTCAGCGGCGACCGGAACTGCCGCCTGTGGTGGACCCCACGCTGGCGAGTCTGGCGGAGGCACGTAAATCAGCCCACCCGTCTTGGTCGCCTTGCGATAGATACCGAGCACCAGGCCTCGAATGTTCAGGCCGATATAGACCGCGAGGAACAACATCCAACCCGGGCGAAAGCCGTCTTTGCTCGCCCACAGGAACCAACCGGCGACCAGGCTGACGGCCACGGTCGGAAGAAGCCGGACACCAAGGCGTCGCCAATGCTGGGCCTTCGCATTCCGTACGAAATTGATCAGCATGTTGTTGCTGTGTTTGCTCATCATCGCAATGCCTTCACCATTCGTGATGACCGCGTTGAGAATCAACCCCAGCGCGCCAACTGCGGTGATGTAGTCCTTCGTGATGTCGTCGAAGTGATGCGAGATGAAGTGGGTCGTTAGACCGCCGGCTGCCAACAACGCGCCATAGACCGACCCGGACACCATCGATATGCCGCCGAGATAGGCGAAGGCGAGCACCGCCAAGCCGATGAAGACGTCGTAGTTCTCGAACGAGATCGACGTCAGCTTGTAGGCCACGAGCACGCCGCCGACCCCGGCCAGCGCTGCAGAGATGGCGAACCCAAGCATCTTCGAACGGGCGACATCGACACCGGCCGCCGACGCCGCGCGTTCGTTGGCGCGAATCGCGAGGAACCGTCGTCCGGTCCCGCCGCGCCGAAGGTTGACGACCGCAAAACACAAGAACACCACGACGATGAGAGCAAAGATTGCGAACTGCCAGTTGTCGGGGATGAAGTCGGTTTCGTCCTGGATGCCAACGTCGAACCCGAACACGCTCGGCCGAGGGACCGGATTGTTCGACTTCGCACCGGGACCGGAGATCGTCTCGTTCTTGAAGATCAGCTCTCGAATGGCGACGACGGCCGTGATCGTGACCACGGCGAGCTGGACACCTCGTATTCGTAGCGCCGGGATCCCGATCAGCACGCCGATGACGACGGCCGCCGCGACCGCGAGCACGATGCCAACCGCGTGGGGAAGCGCGAATCCGTCGACGACGATGAATTGCAGCTCCGAGGTCTTCGTGCCGTCTGACGTGAAGCGCACCAGGGCGAACGCTGCGACACCAGCAAGCGCGGATTGCGCCAACGAGATCTGACCCAAGAAGCCGATGAGTACGACCAGGCTGAGCATGATCGGCACGATCGTCAAGCTGGTCGTCAACGCAACTTCCCACTGGCGAGTGAAGATCACGATGAGCAACAGCACGATGCCAAGGGGCATCGCCGCGGCAGCAAACGGATGTTGTGCCGACGGGGCGAACGGCTGGCCCTTCACCCCGACCGCCCCTCGCACCGGCAAGCGATCGCCGCGGAAGTAGAGGAACAGGACGACGACCAGCAGCGGGATCGTCTCGCGCACTGCCGAGGCTGGGACGCTCTCGGGCCACCAGCTGCGGTTGGCCAGGTTCACCATGCCCGACTGCACGACGCCGAGAGCAATTCCGCCCGCCGTCGCGATCGGCACCGACTGCAAGTTCCCGATCAAGGCCGCGGTGAGTGCCGGAATGATCAACAGCGTGTAGTTGACCGGGTTCAGCGTCAAGATTCCAACGAACAACAAACCCGCGGCACCAGCCATGAGGGCTGACAGCACCCAGTTCGCAAGCGCCAGCCGCTGGGGGGAATAGCCGAGCAGCGTCGCGCCCTTTTCATTCTCGTCGGCGGCGCGAGTGGCCAGGCCGAACGAGGTGAACGTGTAGAGGCTCCACACGATCGCGCACATGACGAGGGCCGCCACGAACACGACGATGCGATCCTGGCCGATCGACTTGCCGTCCAGGCCGAGGAAGTTGTCGAACGATTCGGTCGGCAAGAAACCTTGGTGGATCCGATTGACGCTGCCGAAGTTGAGCTGGGCGATCGCCTGGAACCACAACATTGCGCCGACCGAGCCGATGACCTTCGCCAACGCCGGCGAGTTGCGGAGAGGACGGAAGACGCAGAAATGCAGCAGGATGCCGATGAATGCGGCCATGAGCATGGCGAGCGTGATCGGGACGGCCTGGCCCCAGAAACCTTCGACCTCTTCGAAGCCGCCATCGCGGATGCCGATACGGACCGGTAGGTTCAGCCAGTGGGTCGGTAGCGGATCGAACCAGGGCAGTTGAAGATCACCCGACAGCCGCAACTCCGACCAGGTATACGCCGTGTACATCGCGATCGCGCCGTGGGCGAAGTTGATAACGCCCGAACCCTTGAAGGCGGCCACGATGCCGGATCCGAGCATTGCGAAGAGGCCACCGGCCCCGATCCCGATGACCAAAGCGAAGATGAATTCGGACAATCTGATTCCCCCCGGAACGATCCCTATTGGAAAGGCCACGACGGGTGGCCTGGAGAAGACCACCCGTCGCGAAACTCATTGGCTACGCATTCATTACCTCAGCCGTTGTCGCGAGGTACTTCCTGGGCCACTTTCTCAAGCAGCGGCTGGACGTTGGTCCAGGTCGACGGATCGAACGGTTCGCTCGGCAACTCGTCAAACTCCACGAACTCGTCGCCGTTCCACTCGTAGTAGACCTGCGTGAAGTCGCAGACTGCAGCCCAGTCGGCCACCTTGTTTGCACAGTCGAGCGGCAACCCGCCGACTCGGTGCTGGTTGTCGACATTCTGCATGTAGTTGAGCAGGCCAGCCTGGTCGTCGATGTCGCCACCGCTCGCATCGAAGTCGTTCATGAGCTGGTAAGCCATGACCGCGGTGTTGAAACCGAGGCGCATAAAGGTCGACAGCGGGGATTCGGGATCGCCGGCGACAAGCACATCTTCGCGATGGTTGACCTCCCACTGCCAGAACTCCGGGAACTGAGCGAGAAGGGCCGCGTTCGACGGTGCTGGTGGGCCGGTGAAGCCGAAGTACTTGCCGGTCGCCGAGGCTGCTTCCTGAACCGCGTCGTCGACGCAAGATCCCGAGTTGTAGACGGCGAACGTGTTGCCACCCGCATCGAGGGCATCGTTGTACTCGGCGCAGTTTGCAGCGGCGATACCGAAGTGGACGGCGCCGTTGCTGCCTTCGAGGTAGTTGAGGACTTCCTGCACGTTGGCATCGTTGTCCGATGCGTCGAACGGGGCATCCGGGAAGCCGCGGAACTCGATGAGACCCTGATCGGCGTAGTACTGGTAGAAGCGCTCCTGGGTGTCCTTGTAGCACTCCTGCCCTGGGGCGTTGTCGCTGTAGATGATGGCGATGCGGTCGTGATTGAGCTGTTCAGCCATCATCTGAGCGGCGCCGGGGAAAGCGACGACACAGCCGCCGCCCATGGCGAGCGAGTTCGTCGCGGTGAAGTCAGCAACGAAGATGGGCAGCGTGTCGATCACCGGCTGCTCGGTGCCCCACACCGGCCACAGCACGGCCGAGAAGAAATCGATGCCCTTGATGATGATGTGCGAGCCCGACGACGCCGACTCAGTGGCACAGGCCTGGGCCTCAGCCGGGTCGAGCGTGTGGGCGCAGGTCTCCATCTCGAGGGGACGCCCGTTCACGCCGCCGAGGTTCTCGTTGATGTAGCGGAGACCGATTTCCATGCCTTCGCGAACCTCGGGAAACGAACCACCCGGAGAGCCTTCAAGGTTGACCATGAACAGGTCGATCGGCTCACCGTCGGCTTCGACCGGGTTTGCTTCGCCTTCGCGAACCGCCGACTCCCATTGAGCCGCACCGTTACCGAACAGCGCATCATCGGCCAAAAGGTCCGCCGGCTCCATCGCTACCTCGGATGACTCCATCGCGTCGTCGGCTTCGGCATCGGACGTATCCGTCGCCTCGGCTTGTTCGGTGTCGGTCGACGCCGCTGTCTCCGCACCCCCTGAATCGCTGCTGCCACACGCGGTCGCCACAAGAGCAAGGGCCGCCAGCACCGCGAAGAGTTTCGCGAACGCTTTCATACTTTGCATTGAGTCCCCCTCAATCAGACCGCCTGCATGCCGCAGCGGTACGCCCTCAAGCTAGGTGAGGTCCCGACTGTGAGCAAATTAACCGATTGATATGTCAACCTTCGTCGCGGGGGTTTCGACGTCGACCAACAATGCGGTCGCGTCGAGCGTGGGTGGTCCCGGATCGATGTCATCGGGGACGCCGCCATTCGCGATGATGTCGCCGTCGAGCCATCGTCTCGATCGCCACGCGCAGATCCAGGCCAGCCCGCCGAACGACAGCATCGTGACCATCCCAGCTCCGAGGTGCCCGACCTCGTCGGTGCCGCATTCGTAGAGCTTCCGGTTCGCTCGGTCGTCTGGGTCTGGGTCGTCGTCATCGAGGATGACCTTGTTTCGTTCATCACACTCATAGCGGTCGGCGCGATCCTCGACGGCCTCGTCGGCAACGACGGCGACCGGTACGTTCTCGTCGACGAACACGACCTGGTCGGCGATGTAGCCGATCAGCAGCGGAGCCACGGCCGCGAGGCCGAGCCGAAAGAACGAGTTGAGCGAGAAGACCGAGCTTCGGATATGGGCCGGCGTGACCTCACTGATGAGGGCGCCGAGGATCGGCCCCGCAGCGATCAGGCCACCGGCACCGAGCACGAGACAGGGGAATTTCAGCGACACCGGGGTCGGCGAATACGCAAGCATCAGCATCGCGATCCCGATGAAGCAGCCACCGGTCGCGAGTTTGATCTTGATCTGTTTGACGTGCGCGAAACGCTGCGGGCCACGCGCGGCGACGTAGCCCCCGAGCAACGCACCGCACAACGCTGCCGTACCCCACAACCCAGCCGCCTCGCTTGCGCTGAGGTCGTGGTGGCGGCGCAGGAAGGTCGGCGCCCAGAACGACACGCCGATCGGTGGGCCAAAGCTGATCGACGCGGCGGCGATCAGCCACGGCAACGATCGCACCTTGCGCATCGCGGCGATATCGCGACGCCACGACGAGACGTCCAGGGAGGTCCGTTCTGCCTGCTGACGGGCCGCAGCGCTATCCGAGGCGCCACGTTCGGGTTCGGGTAGCCGGCTGACGAACCAGATCAGAACGATCGCCGGAACTGAACTCAACGCGAAGCCCCAACGCCAACCGAACTGATCGATTGCAATACCAACCGAGATATTGCCAAAGGCGCCACCGACCACGGGCGCCATGAGCCGCCACGAGAACGCCTTGTGCCGGATACTCGCCGGGTAGAAATCGCTCAGTAGCGACGACGACGCCGGGTCATCGATCGAGGTCATCGCTCCGAGCGCCATCCGGATCAGGAACAGGTGGGTGAAGCTTTGAATGAGCCCCGTCGACATTGTCAGCAAAGCCCAGATCACCATCAAGAACGTGAGCATGCGAGTTCGGCTGTACCGGTCGGCGAGATACCCGGCGCCGACGACGATCAGCGCACCCGCGATCACGTCGGCGAACGGAATGAAGCCCGCTTGGAAATCGCTGAAGCCGAACTCGTCCTGTAGGTCTTCAAGCGAGATCGACAGACCGGTCCGAGCGACGAAATCGCTCAGCGCGATGCCGCCGAGCACCAAGACGGGAATGCGGCCCGAGTCACCCCACGCGGATTGTTCGGCCTCGCGGTCGTGCCAGTGAGTCATCCATCGGCCCCAGCGGTCCTTGAGCCGCAGCACGCCCTCGCCGTTCGCCATCAACGCCGCGGCCAACATACCGAACGCGCCGATCAGGGCGCTGTACTTCGTCATCCCGCTCCCCGCCTCACGATCGCCGATCGACGAAAGAAACCCGCCCGCAATGAGAATGCCGCCGACGAATGCGCCGGGAACCGTCGTGATGCCTGCGATGTAGACAAACGCCAACAGGCCAAGTCCCGCGAACACGCCGTAGCTCGACGCGCTGATGGCCGGAAGTTTGTACGTGAAGAGCACCCCGGCGAGCCCCGCCAGCGCGGCCGAGATCCCGAAGCCGAGCACCTTGGTCGTCACGACGTTCACACCCATCGCGGCCGCGGCGCGCTCGTTCGAACGGATGGCGAGGAATCGTCGGCCCGTCATGCCTCGTCGCATCTGGGCAACCGCAATGCCGCAACCCAACGACAAGATGAGCACCAACACGGTAAACGCAGGATTGTCTGGTGTCCCCACCCCAAACGTGTCGCCCTCGATCCGTTTCTGCGCTCCGACGTACACCCCGAACCACTCGGGTTGGGGTGCAGGATTGTTCGCATTCGCGCCGGCGCCCATAATCACGTTGTTCTTGAGCAACAGCTCCTCGACAGCAATCACGGCGGTGATCGAAATAACCGCCAGCTGCAAACCACGGACCCGCGCCGCCGGAATGGAAATGATCAGGCCGACGACGATTGCAACCGCGATGCCACCGAGCGCGGCGAGCGGGTCGGGCCAGCCGGGTCCGGTCTTGGCCACGCTGTCGACGGTGCGAATCATCGAACCGTCGGCCGAGAGTCGAATCATCGTGAATGCAGCAAGCCCCGCGATGCTCCATTGCGCCAGGCTGATTTGGCCAAGGAATCCGACGATGACGACGAGCGACATCATGAAGATCGCCGCAACGAGCGTTTGGGTAATACCCGACTCGACTTTCCAACCGGCGAACAGCAAGAAGAACGTCCAGATGCCGCCAGTGATCAACATGGCGCGCTTCGGGTCCGGTGAGACCGGGGCGCGGGGCTCACCACGCGATTGGAGCGTGCCGCGTATGGGGAGCTTGTCGCCTCGGAGGAAGAGCAACCCGATCACGAGCAGCAACGGAACCGTCTGGCGAACACCGGCCGCGGGAATGACCTCGGGCCACCAATCGCGGCCAGCGAACCACACGCCGCCCGATTGCGTCATCGCGATGGCGAATCCTCCGGCGGCGGCCACCGGCACCGACGTGAGGTTGCCGACCAAGGCCGCGCCGAGTGCCGGAACGATGAACAGCGTCATGTTGCTCGGCTGCACGAA
>Ga0209828_1002428_pt1 | contig 15484 bp, 10 predicted proteins | sample MaitaG_FD_187429 | JGI IMG/M metagenome (GOLD analysis project Ga0209828, IMG submission 187429) | Marine algal microbial communities from Maine, USA - Maine_Asex2 metaG (SPAdes) (version 2) | ecosystem: Host-associated > Algae > Red algae > Unclassified | place: Maine, USA | collected 2015-01-05 | reverse complement strand
GCTCTTCTAGATCTTACAAAAGTAATAGTAGACCTAGCTCTTCTAAGTCTTATAAAAGCAATAGTAGACCTAGCTCAAATAGAGGTAGTTTCAGCAGACCTAGCTCTTCTCGAAAAAGCAGCTTTAGAAGCAGTTCAAGTGGATCTAGAGGTTCAAGTATAAGAAGTGGATCTTCTAAAAGAAGAAACTAATACTAAGTATAGCATAAAAATATAAATGTGGGCAGACAAAATTGATTTTTGTCTGCCCTTTTTTTATTGTCTTCAATACTTTTGCATAAATTCATTATATGAGAAATTTACCACTGAGCTTTGCAATTCTTCTTTTAAGCCTTACTGTCGTCAATTCACAAAATATCATTGATATTCTAAGGTATGGCCAACTACAACCAACTGGCACTGCTCGTACAGCAGGTGTAGCTGGGTCTTTCGGGAGCATGGGAGGTGATTGGGGATCCATTATGATAAATCCCGCTGGAATAGGAGATTTTCACAAAACTGAACTCAGTTTTGGTGTATCCATAAATAATGTAAATACCAACACATTTATCTTTTCGGATTCACCCGTGGATAGGAGTCAATCCCATTCAAGTCCAAATGTTAATCATCTGGGAATAGTAATTACAAATAGTCCTTCTAGAGGAAAATGGACTACTTCAAATTTTGCCATTGGCCTTAGCCAACTAAAAAACCTTACAGAGGAGTGGAGTTACACAGGTACTTCAGTTGGTAGTATTACAGAAAGATTTACAGAAAGAGCTAATGGCTTAACTATTGATCAATTTGATATTTTTGAAGCGGGCCTTGCTTGGGAAGCTTGGGTTATTGATGATTTTAATGGTGATCAAATTTATACGAGTCATATTTTTGATGAACAAGCGCTAGTCCCGAAAGAGCAATCCATTGACCGGACCGGTAAACTAAATGAATTAAACTTAGCTTGGTCAGGGAATTACAATCGAAAATTTAATGTAGGTTTTTCTATAAATGTACCATTCGTGACATTTGACGAGACTAAAATATATACGGAAGATGATCGAGAAGACTTGCTACCCTTCTATGACTTTTTGCAATTCACTGAGGAATTAAACTCTACCGCAGCTGGTTTCAATGTAAAATTTGGAACGAATGTTAGACTGACAAAAATGTTTCGTGTAGGTGTTGCCGCACACTCTCCAACGAGTTTTCGATTTGAAGATCTTTACCAAAATAGCATCATCTACAATCGAACTATAGACACCATTGCTCAATATGATCGCTTAGCAGAGGGTAATTTCAGATACATTATGAAAACTCCATGGAAGTTTATTGGTAGTGCAGGAGCCATACTAAATTTTGGAGCATTAAAAGGATTTGTAAATTTAGATGTAGAGTATTTAAATTATGGCGCATCTAAATATAATCTGACTAAATTCAGTAATAACGTAGGTGATGCTAATTATGAAACAGAAATAAATGGCATTATCGAGAATGAATTAGGACGAGTCGTAAATACTAAGATAGGCGGTGAACTTGCCTATAAGAAAATTAGGTTGAGGCTAGGTGCAAATGGAGAAGGATCTCCATATAAATTAGAGGATAGATTCTCAAGAAAAAGTATTGCTGCTGGATTGGGATTTCGTGGCGATCGATTCTATTTAGATTTTTCAGCATCAAGGATTATTGAGGAAGATGGATATACGCCATATGTAGTATTAGACGACAATCGAAATCAATTGATCAATAAGGATATAACATCTACAAGGTTAATTTTTTCTTTAGGGTTTAAACTTTAATTCAAACCACTAAACTAGTCGCCTACATGGCTATTTAAATTGAACAAATTTTACTTTCAAAAAATACTTTTATGCTTCTTAGATTGATAACTGTACTGTCCTTCATTGGTATTTTGAATCTTCCTGTAATGGCTCAAAAAGCTATTACCCTTGAAGATATTTGGGAAAATGGAACATTTCGTGAAAAAAGGGTTCCTGGTTTCAACTTTCTGAATGATGGAAAGCACTATTCAAGACTTACAGATAATGCCATCAAAAAATATGATATTACCAATGGTGGATTTGTTGGTGATATACTTGTTGGAGAATCCCTGAAGTCTATGGACGGATTTGGAGGAGAAATAGAAAGCTATGCTTTGAATTCTGATGAATCTATGATTTTGTTAGAATCCAATGTAAAAGAAATTTATCGGCACTCTTATACTGCTAATTATCACATTTACGATGTGAACTCTAAGAAGTTAATTTCAGTATACGATGAGCCTGTTATGAATGCTTCTGTATCACCAGACAAGTCCAAGGTCGCTTTTGTTTTCGAAAACAATATTTATGTGAAATCATTGAAGGATGGAGAGATACAACAAATAACAAAAGATGGAGAAAAAAATAAAATCATTAATGGAATCACGGATTGGGTATATGAAGAGGAGTTTGCCTTTGTCCAAGCATTTCATTGGTCTCCACTAGGTAATAACATTGCCTATATAAAATTTGATGAATCTGAAGTGACTGAATTTACCATGACAATGTATGATGACAATATCTACCCAGAGTATGTCACTTGGAAATATCCAAAAGTTGGAGAAGACAATGCAAAAGTTTCAGTACATGTTTACAATCTTAAAAAGAATGAAACTACTAAAGTAAAACTGCCAGAATACGAATATATTCCAAGAATAAAATGGACTCAAAATGACGATCAGTTATGTGTGTTTACCATGAACAGACATCAAAGCAATCTCAAATTAAATTTAGCTGATGCCAATTCGGGGATATCTTCTTTGCTTTTAGAAGAGAATAACAAATATTACATAGACATTACTGATAACTTAACCTTCTTCGGTGATGGAAATCAGTTTATATGGACCAGTGAATTAGATGGATACAATCATATTTACCTTTATGATATGAATGGTAAGATGAAAAACCAAATCACAAAAGGAAATTATGATGTTACAGAATTCTATGGTGTCAATGAGAATACTGGGACCGTTTATTATCAAGCTGCTGAAAAGAGTCCTATGGAAAAAGAGGTTTATTCTATCAGTCTAGATGGTAAAAATAAAAAGCAACTTTCCATAAAAGAAGGATATAATTCTGCACAATTTAGTAGCACTTACGATTACTACGTTTTAAAGCACGGAAGCATAAACCACCCAAGTAGTTATATTGTATATAATCATGATAAGAAAGAGGTAAGAGCCATTGAAGACAATAAAAAATTAGCTTCTAAACAAGTTGAGTACGATACGGCTCCGATGGAATTTTTCAACTTTACCACTACTGAAAATGTAACACTCAATGGATGGATGCTAAAGCCAAATGACTTCGATAAAAGCAAAAAATATCCTGTCTTCATGTATTTGTACGGTGGGCCTAATAGTCAACAAGTTACAGATAGTTGGAAGGGTTCTAATTATTGGTGGTTTCAAATGTTGGCTCAGAACGGCTACATTGTTGCTTGTGTAGATAATAGAGGAACAGGCGCAAGGGGAGAAGAATTTAGAAAGATGACATATCTACAATTAGGCCACTACGAAACCATTGATCAAATAGAAGCAGCAAAATATTTAGGTTCCTTAGATTACACAGATAAAGAGAGGATTGGCATTTTTGGCTGGAGCTATGGAGGGTATATGTCTAGCTTATGTCTATTAAAAGGCAATGATGTATTTAAGGCGGCTATCGCAGTTGCTCCTGTGACCAGTTGGAAATGGTATGACACAATCTATACGGAACGGTTTATGAGAACCTTGGAGGAAAACAAAGATGGTTACGAGGATAATTCACCCATCTATTTTGCTGACCAATTAAAAGGAAATTATCTTTTGGTACATGGTATGGGAGATGATAATGTACATTTTCAAAATTCTGTAGAGATGGCTGCCGCCTTAATAAAAGCAAACAAACAATTTGACACCTATTATTATCCAAATAGAAATCATGGTATTTATGGTGATAATGCAAGAATTCATTTATATACCAAAATGACAGATTTCCTTTACGAGAAATTGTAAGTGGAGAAATTATAGTCAGGAAGTATTATAATTAGGAGAAACAGCAATACAATAAATAGCCATACGATAAATAGCAAAGAAAAAGCCTTGAAAAATTCAAGGCTTTTTTTATAAATTATTATCTCATTTTAGGTCTTCTTCGTTTGCCTCCATGGCTCATCATTTTCATGCCGGATTTACCCATGGACTGGGCTGCCTTTCTGGATGCTTGATTCTGATTTAATGCTTTCTCTAAAAAGGTGACTTGTTCTTTTATTTGAGGCTCTGTAATCTTTAGCTTCTTTAACTTACTGAAATAGTTCTTTGCCCCAGTCATATTGCCTTTATTCGCATTTATAGACGCTAGTTGCAGTAAGACCATACCTTTCTCATTATCTGTCGGCAATTTCAACTCTAAGGCTTGATTGAACAGGCCTTCAGCCTCTTTTTGTTTACCTGTTTGGGAAAAGATAGTGCCTTTTACTATAAAAAACATAGCACGATTAGTTACGTAAAGCCATTTAGGATTCAATGTAAGTCCTAATCTCTTTTCCGCACCTTCCAAATCCATATCTTGCACCAACATCGATGCTGACTGGACCGTACCTAATAATATATAGCTAGCTAAAAGACCTAAGCCAATGAGGATCAAGGGAAAAGCATACCAAAACCCATAAGCAAAAGCCAATACAATTCCTCCCACTAGGAATAGGGCTATAAGAGCAAATTTCAGATATATATTGATAGTAAACATATGGTTGTTTTAATTTTCTTATTCTGTACAAAAATAGAATAAATTCATACAAAGACACAAAACTAGACGGTATCTATAGACGTATTAAAATAGATCACATTTGTTCCTGTGTTTAGCTGTTCCGCATCTGGGAAGTAATCTTTCCAACGTTTCCAGAAATTTTTATTCAATTTAAGGTTTTTATCAGAGTCTGCCAGTCGATTATACAGAATTAGTCCATTAGGCTTGAGTTTACGTTGTAATTTTTCAAAAAATTTATTTGTTTCAAACTCAGGTGGAATTACGGAGCTTTGGAAAATATCCATCGCAATAATATCAAATGTATCATGGTACAGATCTAAATATAGATTTGCATCCACTGGGAATACTTCAATCGCTGATTGTAATTCTGAAAATGTATATTTTTCTGCCAACCGACATATCTCTTCGTCTATCTCAACGGCCGTATAATTAGTCATTACCCCAAATAATTTCTCAATCATAAAAGGTATTGAACCAAGGCCCATTCCTAACAAGAGAATGTTTTGAGGATTCCTTTTCTTAATATCTATATAATGGAAGGCTTTTCGATAGTTATCATATTTGTCCTCGAAAGAATAAATGGCTGTTTTTGTGCACAATTGATATCGACCTTCTGTAAGAATAACTTGCAATACTGGATTATATCTAGAGCTTGTTTCTTCTAAAATAATCTCTCTAAAATAACTTCGTACTTTTTTTAGCCATGGTTTCTTCATTCGGGTAGTTCCTTTGAATATATTCCAAAAAAATAGTCGGAATCATGCTCTTGCAAATAAGCATCTTCAGTCACAAATAATTCTTGTAGTACTTTCCATTTATCTTCATTTAGTTCGTAAAAATGGTGAGCAATGTCCTTGAGTCCCAATACTAAGAGGTTACCCCCCAATGGCTTTTCTTCTATCGTTACAAACTCTTGATGAATCAAATGTAAGATTGATTTTGAATTCACACATTCCGAAGGGTCAGCTAGGATCATACGAATTTTTCCAGGACCTGAAACTTTCTTTTTTAGAATTGTTGTCTTAAACCTAGATCTCCACTCGTTGGGAATAAGTGACAACAACTTATTGATGGAATTTATTTGTGCTTGAGGGTATTGTAATCGATTAGGTCCGACATATTCATTTATAATCAAATGGCCTGAAGATTTCATCCATTCTTTCACTTTCAATAAAAGATATTGGATGTTTTTGAAATGGTGCAATGACATATGGAACAATACGATGTCATATTCATCTTTGCTTTGTGCTTGTTTGAAAATATCTGTTACGAGGAATTCCATGCAAATTAGGTTTTCCCTTCTTGCCTTTATTTCTGCCTGATCCAAAAGCGTTTCAGCAATATCGACACAAAGAATTTTTGAAAACTTTCCTGATTTAGCAAAATTAATTTCGTGGCTACAGATTCCGGCGCCGATGGATAGCATCTTTAGGTTATTTGATGCAGGATAATACTTATCTAAAACATAATTCTCGTAGATGACATTCTTATCTCCAGAAATTTTTTCATTCCATCGCTGCTTTATGGAGGGGATATTCCACCAATTAGACGCTTCTATATCATTGTGATCAAATGCCGATAAGGTTCGAGATCTACTATTAAAATTGAATTTGGAAATTATAAAAGATAAACCTCTTTGTTTGAGTTTTGAATACGTCTCTATGATGTCGTCAGAAGTAATAAGAGGCATGCAGTAAAGATAGAATACAGTGTGATATTATCTACCTATATTTTTCGCTTTCTTCAAAGATTTGTCTTAAGATGTTCTTGTCAAGGTCGGATAGGTGGATGTCTCTCCTAATCATAACGCGCTCTGCGGTGTCAAATGCTTTCTCTAGCTGATAAGTTTGATAGCCACTTGGACCACCCCAAGAAAAAGAAGGGATAAAGTTTCTGGGATAGCCACTACCATATATGTTACAGAAATATCCGACGGTCGTGCCCGTGTTAAACATGGTGTTAATCCCACATTTTGAGTGATCACCCATAATCAATCCACAGAATTGCAATCCTGATTTTTCGAATTTGTCGGTTTGATAATTCCATAATTTGACTTGATCGTAATTATTTTTTAGGTTAGAATTGTTGGTATCTGCACCAAGATTACACCATTCCCCGATTACGGAATTCCCCAAATATCCATCATGGCCTTTATTAGCGTAACCTAAGAGGACGCTATTGCTTATTTCGCCACCTACTTTACTGTAAGGTCCTATGGTCGTATCCTTATACATTTTAGCTCCCATTTTCACAACCGCATGCTCACATAATGCAAAAGGCCCTCTGATCATTGCTCCCTCCAATACCTTCGCATTGGCACCGATATACACAGGCCCATCGGTAGAATTGATGGTGCAATTTTCAAGAACCGCTCCTTTTTCTATAAAAATATCATTACCTGTGGTTAGAACAGAATTAGGAATTTGCTCTGAGAATCTATGCTTTTTGATAATATCTAAATCATTTACGATCTCTTCGCCATTTAAGCTAAAAATATCATAAGGACGTTCGATGAGGTGGATAGCATCTGGCATGGATTCCAAGTCCGTTCCATCCAGTTCAGAAACATCTTCATTCGCTATGATTCGATTAAATTGGACATCATCGATTCTAGCTGCCATCAACTGGCTATTGAATAATATGGCTTCGTTTAGATGAAGTTTATTTATGTGCCATAGTAATTTTTCAGAGGGTAGTAATCTACCACAAATTACAAGATTATCTTTGGCTATTTTGATTGGGTATTTCGGAGAAAGGTATTCTTGAGTAATATGACTGGCTGATCCATCTAGAATTTTCTCCCATTTTTCTTTGATAGTGAATATGCCAATTCGTAATTCAGCAATTGGGCGGTTGTATGTAAGAGGAAGTAATCCACTCCGATGTTCATCATCAAAAAATATAATATTGCGTTGACCTTTGTCCATCAATAAAAAAGCCCCTAAAAAGGGGCTATATAATTAATCTTCAGTTTTCTGTTCGCTTTTCTCTTCAGATTTGGCTTCATCTTCAGATGCCTCACCAAAAGTATCAGAACCGTTCTTTTTTGCAAATTTTGCAAATTTCTTGTTGAATTTATCGATTCTTCCCGCTGAATCCACAAATTTCATTTTTCCTGTAAAGAAAGGGTGTGATGCTGATGAAATTTCCAATTTGATCAAAGGGTATTCATTTCCATCTTCCCATACCATTGTTTCCTTAGAAGCAGCGCATGATTTTGATAAAAATGATTCGTCACAAGAAAAGTCTTTGAAAATTACCGTCCTATAATTTTCTGGATGTGTATCTTTTTTCATAGCAATAATCGTTTAAAATGGAGTGCAAAGATACAATTTTCTTCTGAATTGTAAAGTACTTTCTTGAAGATTCAAACCTAGGCATGATTATGTGTGTCTACATTGTTTTAATGTCAATATTAGCGATAATTTCGCGCTTAGTATTAAAATAGATTGCATGGAGTTAAAAAGTCTACAACCCGAACAAAAAGCATTAGAAATAAACCTTGACAGTAAGATATATGGCACTTTTGCGGAAATTGGTGCTGGACAAGAAGTAGCTCGGATTTTTTTTCAAGTCGGAGCTGCTGCTGGAACCATAGCAAAAACGATGTCAGCTTATGACAAAACCTATTCAGATGCGATATACGGGATAGAAGAATCCGGTAGATATGTCTGTGAGTCCAGACTAAATAAAATGTTGGATCACGAATATAATCTGATGGAAGAACGACTTCATTCAGAGAGACCAGAGACTAAATTTTTCGTTTTTGCTGATACAGTGGCTGCAATAAATTACTCAAAAACCATTAAAGGTCAGGGCTGGCTGGGAGTTCGATTCCAATTAGACTCCAAAAGCCCCCCAAATGATCTCATCGTCCACGTAAAAATGCTGGATAATAACACAATTCTACAGCAAGAATCAATAGGGAAATTAGGAGCTAATATGATTTACGGTGCCTATTTTTACCATCAAAATCCTGAAAAATTAGTGAAATCCATGATGGATGGGTTAGATGATCGGATTCACATTGATATGATAAAGTTAACGGGTCCAGATTTTACGGAGCTTGATCAGCGTCTTTTGAGTCTATATTTGGTTAACAATGAACTTACGGATGTCGCAATGTTCGATTCTAAAGGTAAAATGTGCCATGCCGGTGAATTTTTCTATAAAAAACATTTGATGGTGGTAAGAGGTCATTATCGTCCTCCGACTAATGTAACCATGGATGTATTTAAATGTGCATTTGAGCAATTCAAAAAAGATCCAAATGTAGATGAAGATAAGGCTAGACTAGTCACTGAATTGACTTTAGAAAACTTAATCTTTAACGGGAAATTGGATGAAAAAGATTTCCAGATGAGAGGCAAAATGTTGAATGCTCTTGATAAGACAGTGATGATTTCCAGTTGCAACAATCACCAGCACTTGATCAATTATCTTTCTGATTTCAAAATCCAAAGCTTAGGATTAGTTATCGGTGCTAGAGAACTTACGCATATCATTAATGAAAAGTATATTCTAAATCAAGATGGAAGATTGCTTGTTGCTTTTGGAGAATTATTCAATAGGAATATTACCATTTATGTATATCCAGCCTATGATGATGATGGGCAATTTAGGACATCCGAAAACCTACAGGTCCCTGAAGGTATAAAATTTCTATATCGTCATCTTTTAGATTGTAATCAAATAGTACCTATAGAAGGTTACAATAAAGAACAATTGAAGATTATGCCTGCGGGTGTAATGCGAGATTTACTGAATGGTGAAGAAAATTGGTCTTCGTGGGTCCCTAAGCCAGTTGCAGAAACAATTGTTGAAAATAACTTTTTTGGTTTACATCCAGAAGCAGTTAATTAGTGGCAGTAAATTAGACTTGTCATAACTTTTTACTTGATAAAAATAATTTTTAGATTTACTTCATGAATAGTCGTATTGGATTTTCCTTTTTACTTATTTGGGTGTTCATTGTAACTTCCTGTAATGATCAACCTTCAAAAGTCTCAAAAAACTTAGTGCAATCAAAGAAAATCGAGATGCCTGAAGAAACAAAGAAAATATTTCCTGCTTGGGTTAGCCTTGATTATATAATGGGTAAATACAAAGCTGAAAACCACTCAGACATGGTAACCATTGATACTAAATATGCTGATCAAAAAGGGAGAATCATGCATAAAGAAGCTTATGAATCATTCAAAAAAATGCATGCTAAAGCGAAAGCAGATGGGGTTACCTTAATCATCAAATCTGCGCTTCGCAATTTTGATTATCAAAAAGGAATTTGGGAAAGAAAATGGAATGGATCTACTTTGTTAGAAGGAAAAGAACATGCACCGACAGTCTACAAAAATCCCTTAGATAGAGCATTGGCCATTCTTAAGTTTAGTTCTATGCCGAGTTCGTCAAGACACCATTGGGGTACAGATATAGATTTGAACTCATTCAACAATAAATACTTTGAATCTGGTGAAGGTTTGAAGGAATTTACTTGGCTGGAAAATAATGCTGCTGAATTTGGTTTCTGTAGACCTTACTCACAATTAGGCACGGACCGCGAAAGTGGATATCAAGAAGAAAAGTGGCATTGGTCTTATCGACCGATTTCTGATGTTTGTACTGATTTCGCCAAAGAGAAAATGAAAGATGCTATGTTTACTGGTTTCGAAGGAAGTGAAACAGCTACAGAAATAGGTGTCGTAGAAAATTATATTTTAGGAATTTCTAAATCTTGTAAATACTAAACATGGCTTTAACACCCTCGAATATGTTACCACTTGGTACCATCGCTCCTTCTTTTGATTTACCGGATGTAGTATCAGGAGAAAATAAATCCTTAGATTCAATGAAATCCGACAAAGGAATGGTTGTAATGTTTATTTGTAATCATTGTCCTTTTGTCATTCATGTAAATGATGAGATCGTAAAGATTGCAAATCACTATCAGGAAAAAGGTATAAAGTTTATCGCAATTTCTTCTAATGATGTAGAAAACTACCCTGCTGATGCTCCTGATAAAATGAAAGAATTAGCAGCGGATTTGAAATATCCTTTCCCTTATCTATACGATGAAAGTCAAGATGTAGCGAAATCATATGATGCTGCTTGTACTCCAGATTTCTATGTATTTGATGGTTTCATGAAATTGGTCTATAGGGGAAGAATGGATGGATCGACTCCAGGAAATGGAGTTCCTATTACAGGCTTGGATTTACGTAACGCGATAGATGCTTTATTAAGTGACGGAGATCAATCTCAAGAACAAATACCGAGTATGGGTTGCAATATTAAATGGAAATAAAAAAGTCCAAGCTTAGCTGTCTAAGCTTGGACCGTACATTGAATTAATAACACACAATGTCCTATTAGAAAACTATAAATAGTTTCCCAATAGTCACTTTCATCCTGGAATATATTTTGACATAATATACGCCTGCTTTTGTATTTCGTAGATCTAACCTATGTGCTTTATCACTTATATTGCTAAAAGATTCGAGTAATTCTCCCTCCATAGAGATCACTTCAATCTTATCAATCACTGTCTTAGAAACAACTTCTACAACTCCAGAAGTTGGATTAGGATAAATTCGAGCTTCGAAAATATTCTCTTCTGAAGATTCTATATTTAATCGACTTCGTTCTGCTGCTTGTAGACTATTTGCATCTAGATCAAATCTAGAAATATTTTGTCCGTTATCAATGTCATGGTCGAAATCACATGACAAAGAAATGACTTCTGAAGTAAAGCATCCATGACTATCTCTAACATCTAACCTTATGTCAGCACTTGCAAACCCAACAACAACACTTGCAGTCGAACTGGTGCTAGAACCAAGAATACTATAATCCCCGGATTCTACAGACCAATTGTACGTGTACGGGCCTTCCCCTCCTTGAATGGAAGAAGTAAGAGTAATATTTGAATTACAAGAAATCTCTTCTGGGGCCCCCAAAATAGCTTGAATACTGCCATGAGCATAACTTACAATTTGAAAATAGGTAGATGAATTTCCACAATAATCGTATAGATCCCACGTCCTAATTAAATTACCATCTTCAAAATATTCTGAATAATCCTCAAAATAATATCCAGATTCTTGGACATTCAAATTGACTTCTGGGATTTCGTTTCCACAATAGATTGTAATATTCGATGGCGGATTAGTCGCGATTGGTGGTACATAGTCGATTACTCTTACCACCAACTCTTTACTTATCTGATTTCCACATTGATCAGATGCTCTCCATTCAAAATTATATTGTCCTTCAGCTCCATCTGTCCCACAATCCAAATCAAAATAACCCATAGATGCGTCAACTTCTAAACTTTGACCGCAGTCATCTATTGCAGTTACTGCATTCCCATCCAATATATCTTGTAAAATAAAATATAAGGATTGGTCTGATTCTGAAATAGTAACTACACCAGAGTTAATAAATTCTTCATGGGCAGTTTCAACAAATACTGGAGGGGTGAGATCATCTGTGTAGACCGTTTGTCTATAGTCGTAAGCTTCACCACAAGGACTAATTACTCTGAAAAGACGAGTATATTCTGAAGTTCCACTATCACATTGGGTTACGAAATCAGTACTTATTAATTCTGCATTTAATGTTAAGTCAGCACATTCAAATCGGGCCGTCGCCTGTACTTGCTCATCTATGGATCCACAGACACTTTCTTCTAGAGCAAAAACTGGAGGTCTTGGGTTCAACTTTACAATTTGAATTCTTTCAGAAACATTTCCACATTGATCTGTCGCGGTAATTGTTCTTTCAATGATATCTCTTAAGATGCAATCCGAATCTCTGTGTAAATCCGATATTTGGACTTCTACTTCGGAACAGTCGTCAGAAACATTCACCTCAGGCATACCTTCATCGCAAAATACTGTTACTTGGTCCCCACTTAATTCAATTTGAGGAGGAACATCATCAATGTAATTTACTCTAAAGCTAAACTCACTGATATTGGTATTGCAAGCAGAACTTAAATACCAAGTATAGTCGGTAAAACTGGCATATCCTGCATCGCAATTTAACGCAAAATTATCAACTGCATTAAAACTCATGTAATAAAAATCTTCGCATCCAGATGCTAAGGCTAAGGAATTTTGATTGATTTCATTCTCTTGAATTTCACTACATTGAATCGTTATCTCAGAATTTAAGCCAAAATTTCCTGTGTTCATAAATTCTGCAAGCATCGGATTTGTAATCGCAAAAGATGGATTATATTGTTCATCTCTATAAACATAAATATCAAAATATTCAATGGCTGTATTTCCACATTCATCTTCTAAATAATAATTTCTCCGTATTAGTTCTACATCCTCACAGAAAACTTCCAAGGTTTCTTCTTCATATTCGTAACTAACTTCAAGCCCACAATCCGAACCTCCTATGATGTATAAATCATCGAGATATTCTCTGCATATAGGTTGGCTAAAATCTAAGTAAGATGGACCATAATCTAAAATCTTAGGAGGACTTGCCTCTAGGATGATTTTTTGAGAAGTAGTATTTGTATTACCACATTCGTCTACAGCGGTCCAGGTTCTCATAATATAATCGTCTCCCATACAATTTGATGATCCACTAAATCTTTCATCGTCTACATATATTTCCAAAGAACTACATTGATCTGTAGCCTCAATCAATTTTGCTTCTGGAACATTATCACATGTTGCGTATATCTCAGAAGTCGGGTATTCTAAAAATTCAGGTTTTTGATTATCTACTATTTTCAGATAAAAACCTCGTTGACCTACATTGCCACATTCATCAGCGGCTTCAAATACGCATTCAAATAAAGCAATGTATTCGTCCACATAACAAGTTCCACTTGCAATTTGATTATCGGTAAGACGTACATCCATTGAGCTACTACTGCAATTATCTGTTACAATCACGGATGATGGATTAAACACTGGCAAAGCGAAGGTTCCATTGCTATTTCTTTCGCAACTCACTTCTACGACACCATAATCTTCTAGCCCATTTAATAGTGGATGATTAAATTCTAAAGTAGGGGACGTATTGTCTACTACCGTAATTCGATAGGATCCTGAGATGTTGTTTCCAGCACAATCTGTTGCAGAATAAGTTCTTAATAAAACATGATTATAAGCACAATATATGTCATCAATTCTTTCTTCATTTGTTACGACTGAAATATTATCGTTACCACATTCATCTCTAAACTGTAAGTTAAAATCAGGAATATCGCAATCCACAACTATATCTGTTGGTAAATTACCTACTAATTCTGGAGCTGTTTTATCTTCTACTCTAATCTTTTGCGTAGCTGAAAAAACGTAATCACAATCATCTGTAGCACTCCATGTTCTTGTAATGGTATAATTCGATAGACAATCTGCAATATCGTATTCTGTAGATTCTTTCAAATCTGCTTCAATCCTAGCATATGGAATACAGTTATCCATCAACATAACCAATGGTGGATTAGGAATATCATCCTTACATTTTATAACAAGATCTGCTGGAATATTACTCAAATAAGGCGCTTCTTCGTCTAATACTGAAATTCTTTGGGTAACTTCCAATATGTTAGAGCATCCGTCTTCAAAGGTCCAGATTCTATCCATAATGTAGTTATTTTCACAGATATCAGAAATCATATGGTCAACTGGAACAACAGAGATTTCTCCAAAACAACCATCAATAGCCGTCATAGGACTTGCCGCAGGTATATCCTCTCTACAAGACAAAATTAGATCCTCTGGTTCTTGTTGTGCTATAGGTGGCTCAGTATCAGAAAAAGATAACTCTTGGGTAAAAATTGATTCGTTTCCACATTCATCTACAAAGGACCAAATTCTGGTTAATCTATAATCGTATAAGCAGTCACCCTCAAAATAAGATTGCTCCATTGTCCCTTCTATTTCTCCACTACAATTATCAAAAGCAATAAGTGGTTCAGGAATTCCCATATCAGGTTCACAAGAAGATAAAATTACACTCACATATCGCGGAATGGATGGTCCCTCATTATCACTAACATGAATATCCTGAGATACAGAGCTTTGATTTCCACAATCATCTGTAAATGTCCAAACTCTTCTCATGATATAGCTATGAGGGCAATCAAGTTCTAGCCTTGACTCTGTCATTATTCCTACTATCTCCCCATCACAATTATCACTTGCTATTAGAATATCCCCCACAGGAATTTCATCTTCACAACTAATATTTAAGTCTGCAGGAGGACCGGGCGCAACTGGTGGAATATCATCTTTAACAATAATCTCTTGTGTTGCATTTATTTCTCTTCCGCATTCATCTTGATAATACCATGTTCTAAGTATAGTCGCATTATTTGTACAACCAAGATCTGTTTGGATTATTTCTTCTGTGGGTTCAATATCCATCATATCACCACAATTACTCATAAGTCTTTGAGATTCAAGTGCTGGCACTTCTGAAAAACATTGGTATTCCTCTGGGCTCGGAATAAAGTCATCAAAGTAATATTCGATCTTTCCTACAATTGAGAATGTTGAAATACATGAAAGACCTTCTGGATGACAATCATCATAAACAGTATATTCAAAATCTATGCTTAATTCATCCAAACAGTGAAAGTCTGGCATGGCAGGTCTTGCCAAAGAAATATTATCTATTACTGGATTACAACCAAAGCTGTGACCAAAACCATCTACCCAAAATATAAATGCATCTTGAATTTCTTCCAAGCTC
>Ga0209828_1002427_pt1 | contig 15486 bp, 14 predicted proteins | sample MaitaG_FD_187429 | JGI IMG/M metagenome (GOLD analysis project Ga0209828, IMG submission 187429) | Marine algal microbial communities from Maine, USA - Maine_Asex2 metaG (SPAdes) (version 2) | ecosystem: Host-associated > Algae > Red algae > Unclassified | place: Maine, USA | collected 2015-01-05 | reverse complement strand
TTTGAATAAATAGGTTTAAATGATCCTTAGATTTAAAATGTATCCATTTATTAGTCCCTGTAACTTTTCGTTTAGAGTGATGCTCTCTTAAGATTGCTCGTAGACCCTGCTTTATATTTGCCTTTATACTACGCTCCATAAATGATCTTTTGGTAAAGCTGTTTGAAGTTTAATGCATAATATTCTAAGGAATATTGCTCCGCTAGATGAATGCAATTTTCAGACGTGTAGACATGAGGATTCTCAAGGATAGTTTTAATTGCCTGAGCAAAGGACTCAGAAGTATTTTCAGTATGTATTCCGCAGTGCGCTGCATTGATATGCTCCCAAGGTGTACTAGTAGATGCAACAATGGGTGTTCCCAGTATTAAAGCTTCTAAATACACATTTCCAAAATTTTCGTCATGGGAAGGAAGTGCAAATACATTTGCATATTTTAAAAGTAAGTTCTTCTCTTCAAATTCCAAATTTTCTAAGAGAAATATATTTTCTGACTTAGAATTATTTATTTGACGAGTTAGAGATTCTCTTTCAGGCCCATAAGGGCCAGCGATAATAAGAATGTCATCTGTTTTTAATAGATTATATGCAGAAATAAGAATGTCAAATCCTTTCTTCTTATCCATTCTTCCTAGACTTACAATAAGTTTCTGTTTTGGAGATTTGTGAATTTTATACCTTTTTAAAAATGCATTAAAATTCTCTTTGGAAAATTTGATCAGATGTAGTTTTTTTATATCAATCCCATTCGGAATAATATGGACATTTTCTGTATTCACATGCCGCGTTATTTCTATTTTCTCTTTTTCGGACGTAGCTAAAAAGTGTAGGTTTTTTACTATTGGCTTTACAAAGAGTCTTATCCAAATTTTTTTTACAAAAAATCTATTTTTAAAACCATAGTTTGCTAAGGTACCTCTTGTAGAAATTAATATATTTTTTTTGAAGCGTATAGAATGGAAAACAGATATAAGGTAGGTAGTGGAAAAAATATCACTGCAATGTATCAGATCGCAACTTTTAAAGTATTGACCTGCCTGAAAAAGAAAACTCCTTGAAAAGCGTCCTATGATAGTCTCATTAAAATATCTAATTTTAAGATATTTGGATAAACTTTGGTTTTTTTTGGTGTTCACTTTAAGTCGTGTTTTACCATTTGCATTCGTTGTAAGAATCTGTATGGTGCATGTATCTGAATTAACAACTTTGCAAAGATTATAGTTTGATAAAATGGGACCGCCATATATTATAGCAGGGTAAAAAGAAGATGCGACAAAACAGATATGTATTGAATCTTTATTTGTTTTCAAAATAGTTTTATTTTAAAAATAATCCTGAACCCCCAATACAAGAAGAATATAAAAAATAAAGTTTTACTCATCGAGTTAAGAATAGAATGCATATCCCTTCCTAGAAAGAGTGCAGAATTAAAAAGAAGAGGAATCCAAAGCATAAATTTAGTTCTCTTCTTAGCAATTAAGAAACAAAGTGATATTGCAAAATTTAAAAAAAGACCAAAACAGAACATAAAGACAGCTCCACCAAAAGGTCCAAAATTTACATATGCTTCACCCATTGGAGAGATGTTTGCACTTGTTTTACCTAAAAGTTTTTGACCAGTAAATCTTGGGTACATGTGGCGTCCTCCTATTTTTGGTTTTGAAGGATTTAGCAATCTTGGAAGTATCGATGCTTTAATAGCACGCACAATTGTTTCTCCGTTTGCAAATGCTTCGCTTTTAGGGACATGTTCTATGGTTTTGCTAATTATCGCTCCCTGATTCAGTCTTCCATTGTAAGATGAAAGACTACCTGCAGACATAATTTTTTTTGGATTTAGCATGTAATCTTTATAGAGACTTGTGACTAACTGAATTTTATTCACACCTGCTTTATTATTTTGATGCCATATTACCTGTCTATATTCCTGTTTTAACGATTGGATAGGCATAAAGAATAACATCGATATTGTTATAAAACTCAGCTTAAACAAAAACGAATAATTCTTTTTTTGGAAATACAAATTGAAAAAGAAAAATCCCCAAACTAAAATGTCCGCAAACATTCCTGATTTTGCAGCATTAATAAGGAAATAGGTCAGTACCAAAAGTGTGGCAATAGTTTTGTATTTTTCTACTATAAAAAATATATAAAAAAAACCTATCAGAATTAAGTAATTGAAATTGACAGCTAAATTTTTAAAAGCTCCAGGTAAATAGGGAAGGCTAACATAATTTATAAAACCAAGTGTTATCATCAGTGTGGTGACGAAAAGTACCTTAGGATTTTTATTCCATATTATCTTTCGTTTACTAAATGGATACAATGCCGCAATCGAAAATAAGATGGAACTTGGTAGAATTATATCAAAGTATGATCTCGCGTCAACAGCCATTAAAGGGATCTTGTCAAAAACCTCGTAAGAAATGATTGGACTTATAAGCCATTGCACTATTGCCATCAAGACGATAAATTCTAGGATGACATCCTGTTTGCCAAAAAGAAAAATGAAATACATAAATAGGGCAATAGAAAGTGTGATGCTCAGAATAAGATAGGACTCAGGAATTATTAATGCGAGTATTAATAAAGCAAATAGTAGAAGTTGTAAGATCTTAATGATTTGACCCACTTTATTTAATTTACAAACATGAATGTTTCTATTTCAATGGTTTAATCTTTCTAAAGTTAGTTAATAGTTCTTAAATTTTATAAACGATCTAAATGGATACGAAGATTCTTCTAAATTTCAATTATCAAGACGCTTGTCAGAATAAAAATACGAATATCCTTATATTGAAGCTTTAATGCTTGTTTGCATAGATTACTATTTTAAATAATGGATTTGATTAGTCGAACTTTAGCTTGGTTTCTAAGATTTACTAAATGCATCAGCATTTTGGGAGTGGTAAACTCTTTTAAGTTGATGGCATATGGAAGACTCTTGAGAAAGGATGTGAAAATATATTTGGAAGGAGCTGTCCCATTTACAAGCAATGCAGCTCTTGATTTAGTGACTAGTCACTTTTATGGCTTAGGGTATTATATCCAAGATGTGCCAGGAAAAGGAATTCAAAACATTGTGGATGCAGGAGCGAATATTGGGGTTGAAACTATGCGGTTTTATATGCATCATGCCAATGCAAGAATTGTTGCAGTTGAGGCTAGTCAAAGAAATTTCCAGTATTTAAAGACAAACTTTGAAAGAATCAAAAATGTTAATCCTATTTTTGCAGGTTTATGGCCTACAAAAACAAAATTATCTATTGAGTCAACAGGGGAGTGCCCTCAGGAATTTAAAGTGTCTTCACAATCTGATGGAACTTTAGATTCTATAACGATTCCAGAAATATTACAGCGATTCAATTTTCAAAAGATAGATATCTTAAAATTAGACATAGAAGGTGCTGAATTGGCATTGTTTACTAAAGGTGATTTGTCATGGATAGACAAAATAAATGTTTTTATAATTGAAATTGGCGACCAAGATGCTGAAGGAATGACACAAGCAATTTTTAACGCGATTTCTCATATCTCCTTAAGTAGTTACATGTGTGGTGAAAATTTAGTGTTGATTCGGTCAGACTTGGACTGGACTTTGGAACGAGTAATGGGATTCAAAAAACCTATTCCAAAAGCTGTGTAAAAATGGAATAGAGCTGCTTAGATCTTTGCTTGTAGCTATAATCATTAGCAATGCATTTGATCTGTATTTTCTCTCTTATTTCATTAGCTTTCTCTGAATGAAAACCTAGAATTTCTTTAGTCTTCTCTACTAAGTCTGCCTCAGAATCGAAATTATAATAATGCTCTCCAGCATTAAAAAATGCGGAGTGATCAGAATCATTAGGACCTAACATTATCCCACCTGAAGCAGCAATTTCAAATGAACGCATATTGTGGGATCCAAGGTTTTGCTCTCTAAATAAATTTAATTGAACTCTATAATCTCTTAAAATTTGAAAATATTCTAATCCCGTTTTTTTGTCATGTAAAGAAACAAGATCATTATCTGAAAAATAGCGATGCCACTTGTTGCCATATAAATCAACTGGAATTTCTTTCTTCAAAATTGCTTTTATCATGCGTGCTCTGTAAGCGTCTGCAGTACCTATGAAGCATAACTTCTGAATATCTTTTGATTTCTTTAGCTTGCTTGGAACATCGTCAGGAAATCCAAAGGGAATTATTTCCGTCTTGAGATTAGGATAAATCTGATGAATTTCTTCTTGGATTTTCTTGCTATAACTTATGTAGACATCATATAGAGATACAGATTCCTTTATGTTTCTCGAGATTTGTTTTCCTCCGAGATTGAAAGGGTGGTCAGGATTATAGTTTACTAATTTAATACCTAATGTTTTTATTTGCATTAAGGTAGAGTACTTTAGGTAAAAGCCCTTTACAACAAAAACAATATCTGGCTTAAATGCATCTACTTTTTCAAGAAGATCATTATTTATTTTATTGGCAAGTTGATTGGGTAATATATACTGAAGAATTTTATTGCTTGACTTTGCTAAGTACCCTTCAACAATATCCAAAGGATAAAATGCCTCTAATGCTACATCATAGTTATTCAATGCGTTAAAATATTGAGGAGCTAGTGTGTACTGATCCCTTCCATTGCTCATAAGGATCTTCATAGGTATGAACTTTACCGTAAGTTCAATAAATTTTCAACAATTCACGCTAAAAATAATGGAATGTTTAAATTCTAATTGAGAAGTATCGAATACTCATTTAATAGTATCAGAACACGGTGTTTTGTAGTAATTTAAATAAAGTTTCTTTATATTAGTTACAATCATTATTAAAAGGAACAATGTGATAATTCTAGGCTTAAATGCATATCATGGTGATGCATCCGCTTGTATTTTCATCAATGGTGAATTAATAGCTGCTATTGAAGAAGAGCGTATCAGACGTGTAAAACACTGGGCTGGATTACCTGTATTGGCAGTTCTCTTTTGTCTTAAAGAGGCTGGATTTTCACTATTGGATATTGATCACATCACAGTCTCAAAAGATCCATTCTCAAAACTGCCACAGAAAATTATTCATGCATTAAGATATAACTCCTTGCTAAGTTCTGTAAGGATCCGAAAAAGCGCAATAGGGAATATCAAAAACATCAAATCAGATCTTGCAAAAGCTTTAGGCTTTGATGTTGGTGAGATTAAGGCAAAAGTCAGCTTTGTTGAACACCATACTTGTCATATGGCCAGTAGTTATTTTGATTCGCCATTTACTAACTCTGCCATTATTTCTTTAGATGGAATGGGAGATTTTACTTCATTCAAGTATGGCGTGGGAACAAAGAATAAGATTGTTTCCTTAGAGTCAGTAAGTTACCCGCATTCTATTGGATATTATTATACATGTTTTACACAGTTCCTGGGGTTTTTAAATTATGGTGACGAATATAAAGTGATGGGCCTTTCCTCATTTGGGACACCACAAAAAGAACTTATTCAAAAGATATATGATTTTGTAAGGCTTAAGAATAATGGACTATTTAGCTTAAATCTAAAGTATTTAAACGGGGTAGGTAAAGGGGATTGGAATCATATATCTGCTAACGGTATGCCCACTATAAGTAGACTTTATAGTGATTATTTAATTCAAAAATTTGGTCCAGCAAGAAAGAGTGATGAAGAATTAACCCAATACCATAAAGATCTTGCGGCTTCTGTTCAAAAAGTATGTGAAGATGCATTCTTTCATCTATGCGAATATGTATATAAAAAAACGGGAGAGGAATATTTATGCTTGTCTGGTGGAGTAGCTCAAAATTCCGTTTTGAATGGAAAAATTGTTGCAAAAACACCATTTAAGAAATTGTATGTTCCACCAAGCGCACACGATGGAGGTACATCATTAGGTTCAGCCCTTTATGAATATCACCATGTCCAAAATTTTCCTAGAAATTTTTTATTTTGCCAGGCATACACGGGGAACAAGTATACAAATGAAGAAATAGAATTGTTCCTAAAGTCTTCAAATCTTACAAAGTACTATCATCACAAATTTGAAGATGCATCCTTACTTGAATTTGTTAGCAACTCGATTATAGCAGGATGCATCGTTGGATGGTTTCAGGGAAGATCAGAATTTGGGCCACGCGCTTTAGGAAATCGATCAATTTTAGCAGATCCCAGAAATCCGGAAACAAAAGATAAAATCAATTTAAAAATTAAGAGGAGAGAGATATTTAGACCCTTTGCTCCATCCATCCTTAATGAATGTGTTTCTGATTATTTTGAAACGAATGAAAAGGTGCCTTACATGGAAAAAGTGTTCAAAATTAGAAAAGAAATGCAGTATTTGATTCCAGCCGTGAGTCATGTAAATGGAACGGGAAGACTTCAAACAGTTGAGCGGGACAATAATCCTAAGTTCTATAAGTTGATAAATAATTTTTATGGGAAAACTGGGGTGCCAATTTTATTAAACACTTCATTTAATGAAAATGAACCAATAGTTAATACCCCTAAAGAAGCATTTGATTGTTTTGACAGAACTGAAATGGATATTTTGGTTTTGGAGAACCACGTCGTGAGTAGACAAGCTATTTTAGAGGAAATATGTAATTGAAGAAAATATAATATTATAATAATTAAAAAATTTGAAATTCATTCGTAAACTATATATAAATTTCTCTTACAGATCCTTAGACACATTAGGAGCAAGACAATACTTCAAAATGCTATTTGGATTTTTAAGAAATATTCCTTCAATAATTAGAACTAAAAATCTGAAGATCATGGATAGTCAATTTTCAAACCAACCAGTTTTATCTTATAGGGATGTTTTTGGAAATGGCTTAAAAATTAATCCTCAGATGAATGATACAGCAATAGAAAACGATTCAGCAATATTAGGACAAGTCAGAGAAATGGTGATTAAGAACTGTTATTTCAAATATTTTGACTTTGAAAAGAATAAACGATTTGCCACTGTTGTAGATCTGGGTGCAAATAGGGCATTATTTTCACTAATGATGAGTGGCATAAGTGATCATGTGTATTTAGTAGAGAGTAATTCCAACTATAATAGTGTCATAGATGCAAATTTTAAAATGAATAATCGAACCAATTACACAAGAACTAATCATTTTATTGGATCCTTAGGAATTCACTTTAAACCTGAATTAGATCATATATCATTTTCAAATTGGGTAGAGAAATCTGGAATAGATAAAATAGAGCTATTGAAAATAGATATTGAAGGTTCTGAATTTTCAATATTCAAGGAAGGGTTTGATTGGAAGAATGTAAAGTATATCACAATGGAGGTACACCCTGATTGTGGTAATCCAAAAGAAATAGTTGAAATTTTAGTGAATTGCGATTTTAAAGTACGTGCTGCTGATTCGCTTCTTTTGGAGATAGAAAATATAGAACAAGCTGATTACCTCTTTGCGGTTAACCAGAACTGGAATTAAAGAAAAATACTAATAGGAGACTTTGATATATTTCTAATAATGCTTGCGAAAATATAAAACTGAATTAGATAGAACTAATATAAATCACTAACTAAGGAACAATGCTTATATTAATAATTACAGCCACATTAGACAGTGACACCACCATTGAAAATACTATTTCTTCAATTAGGTGTCAGACAATAGATAATGTAGAACATATATTTTGTGATGGTGGGTCAAAAAATTGAAAAACCGCTTTATTTAAAAAACATAAATGGATTATAGATTAACCATCCCAAAGATTTAGAAAATATAAAAACAAAGCCATTTATAAATTAGAAACTACATTTCCAAAAAGCTTTAATTCTCTAAAAACAGAATGCCATAAAACTCTTGCTAAAATGAAATAATTAACCAATAAACATAGAACACACTTACTTATGAAACTTTCAATTATTACAGCAACATTAAATAGTGATCCAACCATAGAGCACACTATTACTTCCATAAGAAATCAAACCTTTAAGAATGTAGAACACATCTTTGCAGACGGTGGTTCTACGGATAGTACTTTAAAAATTATTGATAAATCTAATTTAACCAATCATAAAGTTCTTAGCGGGCTAGATAACGGAGTCTACGATGCGTTGAATAAGGGAATATCACTAGCCTCAGGAGAAATAATTGGCCTACTCCATTCTGATGATGAATATTCCTATGATACAGTTTTGGAAGACGTAATGAATATCTTTAAAGATCAATCAATAGATTATGTCTATGGGGATTTGGTATACGTAAAGAAAGAAGACACTTCTAAGATTGTACGTTATTGGAAATCTGGATACTTTAAAAAGTCAAGAATGTTCAGAGGTTGGATTCCTCCCCATCCAACTTTGTTCGTTAGACGAAGTGTACTAGAGAAATATGGATTGTATGACACAGATTTTAGAATTTCTGGAGATTATGAGTATATGCTTAGATTATTTCTCAATTCAAAATTGAAATATAAATATCTACCAAAAGTGCTTGTACACATGCGAACAGGAGGTATTAGTAATAAGAATTTGAAGTCTAGGGTAAAAGCAAATATAGAAGATAGGCTTGCATGGAAAAAAAATAAAATTTCTCCGAGATGGTACACATTTTACCTTAAGCCAATAAGAAAAATACCGCAATTATTTAAAAGCCCACCAAAGGCAATCTTAAGGAATTCTAAACGCTATATTAGAAATAAAAATTATTTTCCTCAATCTTTTTAATTGTATTGAAATGCAAATTTGGGGATTCAGAATTTTGGAAAACCTATCCTCCAAAAAAAATGTACAATATTGCGGAATTAATTTATTAAACAGAGACACTGAACTTTTGTAGATTGAATTATGCCTAAAACAATTTATCATAAGATATTTGAGCCTATAAAAAATATTTCCCCAAATTGGATTCATGTTCCCATTCGTACCTTTGTGACTATGTTAGTCGGTCCCATTAGGCATGCATATCGGAAAGGGTTTTATCATAGTTGTGTAAAAAGAAGTGCTGTATCAAAGACAGGAGAGTTTCTACCTTGGTACACTTATCCAGCTATTGATTTTTTAAAGTTTAGAACTTATACAAGCAAAAACATACTTGAATTTGGATCAGGGAATTCTACATTGTGGTGGGCAAAAAGAGCAAAGCATGTAGTTGCTTTAGAAGCAGATCCAATGTGGTTTGAAAAAATTAAAAAGCAATTGCCAGTAAATGTAGATCTAATTTTCGCGCCTGGTAAAAGAGAAAAGAATGTAGAAATCGTTGATGCTGAGTTATCAAAACTAGAATCTATGACATTCGATGTGGTTATTATAGATGGACTTCATAGAATTGGGATGATTCCTTTCGCTATTAGGCATCTTTCTGATGATGGTATCATAATATGCGATAATGCAGAAAGTTATGAGTTTTATGAAAATTTAAAAAACAGTGGACTTTTTCGAGTGGACTTTTTCGGAGGTTCTCCTGGGGTATTATTGCCTCATGCCACTTCTATTTATTTTAAACCTTCTTCTTTTATTTTTAATGCAAATCATCCAATACCTTATATTGATACCTATCCCTGAGGAACCAAATAATACGTTCTGTTTATAGAGCAAAATTTGTCACTACCTTTTAATTTATTTTAGCAATCATATAACTCTTTTATAAGTCGTTGTATTCCATCTTTAAGTGAAATTGTCGCTTTCCAGCCAAGCCTATGAATTTTAGAATTATCTAAGAGTTTCCTTGGAGTACCATCTGGCTTTGATTGGTCATATTCTATTATACCTTCAAACCCAATTATACTTTTGATCAATTCTGCTAAATTTTTGATTGAAATTTCTTCACCTGATCCTGAATTTATAATGTCAGCGTCGTTGTAGTTATTCATAAGAAAAACACAGGAATCTGCAAGATCATCCACATGCAAGAATTCTCTCAAAGGTGTTCCTGTACCCCAAACAAGCACGCTGGGATTGTTATCGACTTTTGCTTCATGGAATTTTCTTATAAGCGCTGGCAGGACATGAGAATTTTCTAGGTCATAATTATCATTTGTGCCATATAAGTTAGGTGGCATAACAGAAATAAAATTACTACCAAACTGTTGTCTATATGACTTACACATTTCTATTCCTGCAATTTTTGCAATCGCATATGCTGAGTTTGTCTCTTCTAGTTCACCTGTTAAGAGGGAATCTTCTTTTATAGGCTGCTCAGCGTGTTTGGGGTAAATACAAGAAGAACCAAGAAATAGTAATTTTTTCGTTTTATTCAAATGCGCTGCGTGAATTACATTAGATTGTATCATCAAATTGTCATAAAGGAACTGCGCTTTATTATTTTTATTTGCAAGAATGCCACCCACTTTAGCGGCTGCAAGAAATGTATATTTTGGTTGATTCTCAGAATAGAAATCAAACACGGCAGTTTGATTTCTTAAATCAAGATCTGTAGATGATTTAACTATTAGATTTGTATAGCCAAGTTTAGCAAGAGCACGTAGGATTGCTGAACCAACCATTCCGGTGTGCCCAGCTATATAAATCTTATCTTTTTTATCCAATCAAATTGTTTTATGTATTATGAAGATCATGCATTACCATTTCTTCAATCAACGCATCTAAACTGTATTTTGGTTTCCATCCAAGGATTTTTTTTGCTTTACTGCAATCCCCAATTAAGACGTCTGTTTCTGTAGGTCTAAAATACCTTTCATTAACCTCAATTACAACGGAGTTAATTTCTAATTGATATTCTGAATTATCACACCTTATAACTTTTGCTACTTCAAGTATGCCTTTCCCTGAAAACTCAATATGTATACCTAATACTGCAAATGCCTTTATTGAGAATTCTCGAATTGAGTACTTTTCTCCCGATGCAATTACAAAATCTTGAGGCTTGTTTTCTTGAAGCATCAGCCATTGGGCTTCAACATAGTCCTTAGCATGACCCCAGTCTCTTTCTGCATTCAAATTTCCTAATCTGAGAACAGTTGCTTTGCCTTTAATAATGGCTGCAATTGTGGTAGTTATTTTTCGTGTAACAAATGTTTTCCCTCTTAATGGACTTTCATGATTAAATAGGATTCCGTTACAGGCAAAAATATTATAAGCTTCTCTATAGTTAACAGTAATCCAATATGCATAGAGTTTTGATATAGCATACGGAGATCTAGGGTAGAATGGAGTTGTCTCCTTCTGCGGAGTCTCTTGTGCTTTTCCAAATAATTCGGAAGTCGACGCTTGATAAAATTTTGTTTTCTTTTCCAGCCTAAGTATGCGTATTGCTTCCAAAAGTCTTAAAGTACCTAAAGCATTTACATCAGATGTATATTCAGGTAATTCAAAACTAACTTTGACATGCGACATAGCTGCTAAATTATATACTTCATCTGGTTGTACTTGCTGCATTATTCTAATAATGTTCGTACTATCTGTTAGATCGCCATAATGCAAGTAAAATTGCTTTTCTTCTTTGTCAGGAGGTTCATAAATATGGTCGATTCTGTCTGTATTGAATAGGGAGACTCGTCTTTTTATCCCATGAACCTCATAGCCCTTTTTTAATAGGAATTCTAAAAGATAAGCGCCATCTTGTCCTGTTACACCAGTAATAATAGCTTTTTTCATAAATGATGATTGTGGATCGCCATGATGTATGCTTTACGTAAAACTATAAATGAAATCCCGAGGAAGGCGCCCAGAAGACCACCATAAAAGACGGCCTTTTTTTTACTAAATCTTGAAGCCCTTAAAGATTTGGATGGATAATCTATTACTTGAAATATTGGCTTGACTTGTCTGAGTGCATATTCAGATATTTGGAGTTGCTTTCTTGCCTCAGCGTAAAGTATCCTAAGTATACCTATTTCTGTTTCTATTTTTTTTTGAGTTAATCTTCCCTTAGCAAAAACGAGATTTCTGTTACTGTCTTCAAAATTTGCTAACCGATATTGTGCGTTAGCAAGTTCTGTCTTCAAAGAATCTGTTTTACTTTTATTAATGTTATAAATTTCATCATGTTTTTTTATTCTATTTTTCGTATAGTATTTACTTAAAGCTAAGAAAAGTGAATTTGTTAAATCTATACTTAAATTTTGATCAATTGATCTAGTTAGAAGCGAAAATATTCGTGAATCTTCATCGTATTCTATCCGAGTTATTGGCTCTTTTTTTAAAGTAAGGAATTCTGTAATAGATTCTAAAATTGAAGATTCAACTAAGTCAAGGTTTTCTGATTCTGTTTGATTAAACCTAAAATTTTCATCAAGTCCATTTATTTTTTCTTTCTCTTCTGCGGTCCAGTTATCCATAAAGGATAATTGTGAATAAAAAATTGAGGAATCATAATATTCTAAAACCCGATTGGCTAATGATATCGTATTATTAGTATCAGTTTTTAATAATTGTTCGCCAAGCATATTGTTTGACTGAAACAACTTCATGATTCTGTCACTTGTAGTACCATTTTCTGACATTTCTCCAAGTCCATACATCCCTGTAAGTCCGGCCAAATCCATATATGAATTTGAATTATCTTCATCTAGAACAAAGGTTAGAGAACATTGATAAAATTTCCCCTTTTGAATAGCCTTGTAAAGATTGATACCTGCGAACAGTGCCGCTATTAAAACGATCCACAATAAGCGATTTCTTAACTCATTTAAGTAAATGCTAGATCGGTTAATAAAATTCGCAAAGTCAGAGTCGTGCGGAAGCTCTTCTGATAATTTATTGTTCATTTTTTACGTCCTATGTATGCTGATTGATACATTCAAGATACATATTTTCTCTAAGGATTTACAGGAATTTCATTGCTTGTTTTTATTACTTTGATTTGAGTTATTGTATTCGTTATAAGAGATATTTAGCTTAGTATTTCTTAGTTTGTTTTGTAAGAACATTTTATTGATTAAAACTTCCCTCTACCATACCGAAAAGATATTGATGGGCTGAGAGCTCTAGCGGTAACTGTTGTTATATTTTTTCACGCTGGCCTTCTTCCTTTTGGCTTTTTAGAAGTTGATGTTTTTTTTTTTGATTTCAGGTTTTCTTATTACGCGCATCATTTAATTTGAAAGGATTTCTAGAAATTTCTCAATATGACTATTTTAATACAGAAGAATTAAAAGAATTTTACCCTTTGTTTGCTTCTTTAGTTTTTCGGCTTTTTTACTTGGATGTGTTGTAATGTTGCCAGACGATCTTGAGAATTTAGCGCAAAGTGCTGTTGCGACAAATCTATTTTCTAACAACATTATTCAATCCGTCACTACATCAGATTATTGGAATATTGCTAACGATTTTAAGCCTCTTATGCATTACTGGAATACCATAAAGGGGATGGTTATTGCTTTCAGAAGACGAAGATTAAGCCAAAAGTTATGGATTGGAATAATAAAACGCCTTATAATGGGAAGGGCGGTTTATAGATTTACTTTCCTACGTAATAGATGATCGTGGCAAAGTACCCGTATTTACTAATGATTGCAAGTTTATCAGTGAAGATGGACATCATTTTACAAAGGAAGGAGTCAGGTAATTTGGAGAATTTGTCTATAATGACAAAGAATTTGTCTTACACAGTCGTATAGATATAAAGTAGAGTCAAAAAAAGTGAATTAAATCTCCTCTTTTTTCTCTTTATGATATACCATAATTCAAAATAGAATTTATCTTTGCAGCTCTTTACAAAGGATTGATCGGTTAGCTCAGTTGGTAGAGCAACGCCCTTTTAAGGCGTGGGTCCTGGGTTCGAGCCCCAGACCGATCACTTTCAAATCTATAAGCCCTTGATTATCAAGGGCTTTTTTTTCGCTTTAATACAATGTATTTCTTATCCCAGGATGCAATGGGTCGCGGACCGCATTGGAGTGTGTATTCTATTAATTGTCCATTACCAAATTCTGCATCCCCCGCTATTTTAAGCTAGCAGCTTAAAACCCAGTATCTCATTAATCATTAATCATTAATCATTTTCCATTGTTCATTGAACCCATACGTCGAAATTCCCCTTACGTTCATCTTATTAACATATCCATTAACAATTGATTAATAAAGATGCTCAAACTTTTGCCTTAGATTTATGTCAATCAAAAAAATATAATATTATGAAACAAGTTATTATTCTATTCGTAATCCTTTCATCTTCGCTCTCTTCCTACGCTCAGGATGATTTAACAGCTACCAAAGCTGTAACACAAATAGAGTTTGTAGAAGAAACATTTAATTTCGGAGAAATCGAGAATGGAGAGATAGTACAAAACGTTTATCGTTTTAAAAACACTGGAACAGAACCGTTAGTAATTACAAAAGCAAAAGGCTCATGTGGATGCACTGTACCTGAGTATCCATTGAATCCTATAATGCCAGGAAAAACAGCAAATATTCTTGTGCGTTTTGATTCAAAAGGTAAAACAGGAAATCAATCCAAGCGAATTTCCATTTGGGCTAATACAGAACCCAATATTACATATCTAACTCTGAAAGGGAAAGTCTTATCAAAAGAAGAGACTGCAATAATTGCAGACAAGCGATCCAAAGATTTGGAAATGGAAGCGCAAAGCGTAACACTGTTTCCTAACCCAAGTTCTGATGTGCTGAATGTGGATATCTCTGAGTATTCAGGAAAATCCGCAACTCTAAATATTTTTGACTTACAAGGAAAAGTATTAGCAGCAAGAACTATTAATGAGATAGGGGATAAGATAAGTTTTGATGTAGCTGGTTTAGCAGGTGGCGTATACACGATGTCTATTAAGATAGATGGAATGCAAAGATTGGCCAAGCAGTTTACTGTAGTAAAATAAGTTATCTTTTAAAGAAAAGCCATCAAGGTAACTCTTAAAAGACAACCATGCTGATCAGCATGATAATAACAGAACAGAAGGTAGCTATAAAGATATAGCTGAATCCGATAATTGTTGTTTTGAGAAGTGTTTTGAAAAACCCTTGCTTATAATAGTACTTGAAAGAAAGGAAGATAAAGGGAATAGTTAAGATAGAACCTATTAACCAGGCAGTGTCTGTGCTAACCAATTTAAGCGCGTAGAATAAGAGTAGAAGCCCTATCGTAATGAAAATGAAACTATGAATATGCATCTGAAGGATGAGGTGTTCTACAAAAAATTGCTTGCTCCTTACATACAAGAGCTTCATTACCAAGGCAAGAAAGAAAACACTTAATACAACAGCCCAAAGCATGTTTCCCAATACAAACGTGGAGACTGCTTTTGGGTCTCTGTTTACACGCAACATTTGACGCGTAAATAACCGCTCCTTAGTTCCTTCAATATTATAATGGTTCAAAAATTCATTTTCATTCATGGAAATAATGTCTCCTAAGTAGAACTTTTGATTGGTTAATCCTCCAAACTGTATTGCCCCTTCTACATCACCTAAAGCAATAGAATCCATAAAGGCTCTTTCTGATTTTGGGAAAAGTCTTTTTCGAATTGTGCTAGAGGCAGAGCTGTCAAGTTGTATGCCTGCAATAAGTGAGTCAAAAGTTGCAGCTTGTTCCTTTTGTTCTGTATAATC
>Ga0209828_1002426_pt1 | contig 15487 bp, 9 predicted proteins | sample MaitaG_FD_187429 | JGI IMG/M metagenome (GOLD analysis project Ga0209828, IMG submission 187429) | Marine algal microbial communities from Maine, USA - Maine_Asex2 metaG (SPAdes) (version 2) | ecosystem: Host-associated > Algae > Red algae > Unclassified | place: Maine, USA | collected 2015-01-05 | reverse complement strand
ATACAAATCCAAAGTCAGAGTCAGAGTCCGAGTCCGCGCCTGTTGACTAAATCAAAAACCCGATATATGCAGCTAATTTTCTGTAGTCGCGATAGTACTGTTAGCCAAATATCTCAACATATCTGGGTTAGTAGTTCTACCCCGGTTCCGGGATCTGCCAGTGGGTTTGGATGGGGGTTCAACTCTCCCTCCCCGCCTCTCTCTGTCATTTGTGTGTGGCACACCTCAATATGCCGTTGAAACGTGTAACAACTTCAAGGCGGCACCCTCAACTACAATTTGCTTCAAGACCCAGCTTCGCCAATAAATCACACCCACGTGTGATTACATCCTGCACCTCTTTCTGCTTGTCCTTTAACTTATCGGCTACAGGGTCCCTTCCGAGAATAGCAACGCACTCGGCATAGTAAGAATTCGGATCTATTGCAATGCCACCTAGCATTTCCATTGTTAACCGTGTTTTTCCAGCATCGTAATGTGCGCACCTTTCCGTGCTTTTTGCAGCTAATTCTGACTTACCTGCAAGCTTTTCGATGTAGATTCGTGTGGGCAGAAATCGATAATCGCGCCCGATACGACGCGTCCCGGTATCCAGCGTTGCTAGTGCTACATCAAAGTCTTTTTGATAAGCCTGAAGCCGCGCCAGGCGAAGATAAGCTTCAACCGGTGCACGTATGTCTAGTATTAGTGCTTCTAGTTGTGTTCGCGCGTCCGAATAGCGACGCTCTGATATTTCAAGTGATGCTCTTGCTAGATTGATCGACAACAAATCGACCGGTCCATCAATATTGTCCGATGCTGATTTAAACAATCTCTGTGCTTTACGCGAGTCCTTTTCTGCAAGAGCAATGATAGACCGAATAGATTCAAGATCGGCCTTGAGCGTTGAGTTTTTTACTTGTTTACCAGTTGCAACTAAATAAGGGTCTTCAGTAATCAGCGGAGGTAGTTCATCATCGTTGTAGATCTTGTCTCGGTAGAGTGCAAGCGATGTTATTCTCGCATCTGAATCTTCGTATCGTTTACTGAAATCATCCGCGAATCCCAATGCGTTGTCGAGTAACGAGGCAGTGACCTTGGCCAGAGCTGCGGCGCTCTCAGTGCCAATACTTTCTTGCGCATCAGATTGCACATCGCTCAGCCGCTCTTTGGCCATTCCTTCAATCAACGTTACTCGTTTTGTACGAACACGTGCCGCACCTTGTATTCTTAATAACACCTTGTCAAATACATTCGGGTTGTATCCAGCGCGCACAAGTAAATCCAGGCCGAGTCGGTCTGCTTGGTTTTCAGTTTCACGTGAACGTTTTGGTACTAAAAGATCGGACCAAAGCAGGCCGAGTACCTGACCGCTTTTGGTCAACCGACGGATTGCACGAACACCCTCCTCTTTGCTGACTCGGCCATCGACGGCGATCGTCATAGCGTTAGCCCCTACAGCTTCAACCAGACTGCCAAATCGCTCGAAACCAGCTCGAGAAGTTGTGTGGCGATAAAGCAAATGTGCGAGCTCATGTGCAATCACTGCGGCAAGCTCGTCTTCATTATCCAATGAGTCGAGTAAGCCGGTCGAGATATGTAATTGACTCGTTGCATCAACGTAGGCATTGAAACGCGTATCCGACTCGACCACTATGTCTATATCGAGCGCCGGACCCTCCCATGCGCGCAGCAAGCGATCTTTAATGCCCACAAGATAGCTTTGCAACCCTTCATCTTCATAAACATAGATGTTACTTTCAAGATAGGCGGCCAGGTGTGGAGACAATTCGCCATCAAAGCGTTCCGCCAGCCGCTTACGCTCAATCAACACATTCGCAAACCATTTTTTTTTGCCTGTCGCAGCCGCATTCAGTGTGTCTAGTTGCGACATACCTTCAACCTCAACTGTTGGCACAACACCTATGGCAGCCGCTCCGCCAGAAGTAGGTCGCGTGGTTATCAACTCGCAACCTGCCAAAACAACGACCAACATGCATAGGCTTAATAGAGTTATGCACCACCTCATACACATTGCAATCATGTTTTTATTTTTCTTGAGGCTCGTGACGGCAATCTGGCCCGACTGCTGCGACACCCAGAACAACTTGGTCAGCGGAACCACCCGGACGCACTTTAGGGCAAGGCGGTAATGGCTCGCTCGACAAGGAAAACCAATCCTTTCTTAACCAAACGCGCTGGCCACGCAATTTTATTAGAATCAACCGACCGCCAGCCTCATCCAGTACCGGCAAGCCTGCGACTTCGCGTGACTTTACTTTTACCAAAGTACTACCTGACTTCACACCACTACTATCGTAAACGACAAAATCAAGCGACTGAGCACCTTTAAGTTTTACTTTTGAGAGTCCCAGCACGGTTAAATCAGTTGCTAAGGCGTTGCCTGTGTACACGAGAGAAACAAGCATTAACACAACAATATGATGAATCGTACGCATGAAATTACTTCTCCTTCGAGTTCCGTGTTAACCAGTGATATGGATCATTATCGCCAAAACAATCACCCATCCCGACCGGGTTCTGAACAAACACCAATAACGTTACGGCTATCCAGTTCAACGGGGCATATCCCAAGTGCCAAGCCAGCCCGGCTAAGGTTAACGACCCCAATAACGGTATCATTAGCTTGTAGATAGCAAACGCTTTAATGGCGAGATCGATGGGTCCCCGGGTATCAATGTTCGAATTAGCATGCACACCAATCGATGACCTTAGCGAGCTTCGTTGCCACAACAAACCTATAAGAACTGTCGTGCAAAACAGAACGGCGATCTCGAGCAAGGCCGCGACCCACCACTTCATATCCCGGTAGTAGCCAGCGCCGTAGGTCAGGTAGTTATCCAACGCCATTGCGAGCATAAATACACCGGGCACTTGTCCGTTGACTGGGCTGTCGATTCGATCATGCAAGCCATTAATCTGTGTACCGATAAGAACAATCCGGTCCCGCAACATTTCATTCAACCAAGCACGATTTCTATCATCGCGGCCACCACCAAGCAACCACAGTGCGCTTAGAGAGTCAGTATGAGTGCATGCGTTAAGCCGGCCGCGTTGCTGTTTTTGAGAGACAGTCTGAAACATCACTTCCCAAACTTGTTTCAGTACATATAACGATGTTGCCATTACGCCTTGCCCGTCCAGTAGCTCGCATGGCGGCAATCCAGCCACCTCGTAACCTTCGGCGCTTTGTTGGCTAGTGCGCGCCCCCCATCGAATCATCATCTCTTGGTCATAGTCCGCCGGGTCCGGCAGTTCAGCATCGGCTCTGCCCATTTTATCCTGGGAATACAAGGCAAATGCTGGCGTTAGCAATGTCGGGTTGTCAAGAACGTAAGCGGGATAGCGTTCTGCACAACCGCTCCAACCTATATACGTCGGCGTGGCACCGCTGTCGATCAGCAACGGTGTAACCTGAGCTATAGTGAAAGGGTCTGTGTTCGCCGGCGCTGCTTGTGCACAACCGTTACCACTAAAATTGTTGTTAAGTAGTTTTGGTATGAAAACGGGTGTACCGGACGACGTCGTCTTTTGAATGCGTTCTCGCAGCTGATCCAACCCGGGATTCAAATTTCCTACTTTGCCGTGTTCGTGCTGGAATAACATATCCAGAAAAACGGCAGAGGGTTCATAGAGCATGAGATCCTCCAGAAGTAGTTCCTGCTGCGCATAGGACAGAGGCCACGCTGAATCGACCTCATTCAAATAGTCGTCGTCAATCAGTATCACGGCGATACGATCACGCGCAGTAGAGTGATACCACGGGCCGCCAATCACTCGCGAAAAAAGCGACTCTGATTGAGCGTCAGCGGCAGTAGTGGCACCAAATAAATCGAGCTGAGCGATACTACCCCAGAACAAACTATTCAACGCAGCCGTGCAAATCAGAGATTTAAGCGTCCATGCTGATAATTTCATCGCTAACTGATCGGCACATTACAAAACAGGATTCAATATTAATCAGGGAATCGAAGCGGCTGATTAAAACGGTATTGATCACTCCAGTTAATAGTGAACGATTGCACCGAATCGTCGTCCTCAAAAACGAACACGTCGAAAGAGTCAGGATCGCCATTAGCTGCCTGCATAACTATTCGATTCCCTTCTCTGTCTCTGTCGTCGAATGAGATTACAAGTTGCCCTTGTTGGTAGTCTGCGAACTCATTGTCGGCAGCGAAAACTGTCTGTGTTGTTGCTTTAACAAGATCAGATATTCTGGGCAGTGAACGCACATTGAGTGATACCGAACGAACTTTTGTACCCATCGCTCCACCAGGGCTGGCTTGCGCATCACCAGCTGCGGAACGGCCATCAACAGTGCCTCTGACAATACTAATACCATTCGATTCTGTGTCAGTGATTCTCAATGTGGGAGAGGCTATTACTTGCACACTTTCAGTCGGTAAAGATTGGTCAATCTGAAAAAACAGTCCGGTTAATTCGCGAGTCGATCCCATCGCATCCTTAATTGATGTGCCTAAGAATAGGAAGGAATTCTCAACCTTTGTTTCACGAAAATTATCAGTTATCCCACTTGAACGCGTATACTGCCCATTGTACAAATCGCCCCCGATTTGACAATTGTCAAACACATATTGGTCATTTCTAACATTATCAGAAATTATTGCTAACAACCGACCGCCATCTGGACAGATATGCAACCTGTTAAAAGGTGGTTCCACAATGTTTATTTGTTGAAGCGCAGATGTGCCATTCGCAACCTCAGCTTCAAGATCACGCAGCTTGCGTATCATGAGCATAGAGTCATCAAGATCAGACAGCCTTATCACTGACGAAAGAACTTGTTGGTAATTGGAAATATTAAAATCCTCTACCAACAGCGCATTCATAAGATCGGATGAACCCGTGAAAGCGTCTCGCTCGCTCTCGGGCAAATCATCGACAGGTTCTCCAGTTGTACCACTAGTAGAGTCTGTATCATCGTCAGTGCTACCTGCATCACTCGCATCAGTATCACCCGACGCATCAGTGTCACCCGTCGTATCAGAGTCACCCGTCGTATCAGTGTCATCCGACACATCAGTGTCACCCGACGCATCGGTATCACCCGACGCATCAGTATCATCCGCCATTCCGGCTTCCGAATCATCGTTTTCGACAGGAGTAGTGACTGATTCATCTTCCGACGCATTTGGCACATCCGTTCCTGTTGGATCTGGTGGCGTACCAGCTGTTCCATCACTGTCTGTGTCTGTATTTTCGGCTGCTTCACCTTCGGGAGGCAGATCAGCCGTACTTGTATCTGACGACCCACCACCGCCGCCGCAAGAAAACAGTATTAAGGAGAATAAAAGCACCAACTCACAGCGCAACTTTGACATACAAATTTTAATGTTCATGGCCCGATACTAGCAGCGAGATATTTAGAGTTCAATAACCGGATCGCTCTATATTTCTAACCTGCCCACCTGTCCAAGCTAATTTGAATGTGACAAAACTCACCAAATATATCGCTATGGGTTAAGACTGCTAATACCTATTAATTATTGCTTTTTAACTCAGTGTGAGCAGGTTTTTAAAACGCAACATGTGCGAAATGAAAGAAGATTTGTACTCGTTAAGTAAAAGCTGTGTCTCGCGAGCAGATATTGCTGGCTAATCAAAAGGATATTTGAAGCCGGCTCATAATAAGAATCCTTCTTCATATTCGACTTCTGCAAACGCCTCATTTTGCCTAACGGTAAGAAGATACCAGCGCCAAGTGCAAGAACAGTATCAATAACACTGCCACTGCTGACCAACTGGTAGTCACCGTACAAACTCAGGCAGCACGCTGCCCATAAACAGACGACACCTCAAACTCCGCCAATGGCTTGGGCTTACCTACTCCATAGCCTTGCACATAATCAATGCCGATTTCTGCAAGCTTGAGTCGAATATCATTCGTTTCCACGAACTCTGCAATGGTTTGTATTTTCATAACCGCAGATACATCCGCGAGCGCCTTAACCATCGCAACGCTGATGTCATCAACTAGCAAATCCCGAACGAACGCTCCGTCAATCTTGACGAAATCAACCGGCAGGTTTTTCAAGTACGTAAATGAACTCATTCCGGAACCAAAATCATCAAGCGCAAACTGACAGTCAAACTGTTTAAGCACACCCATGAAAGCAATCGCATCATCTAAATTTGCTACTGCCGTAGTCTCTGTTATTTCAAAGCAGAGACAATCTCCCGGTACAGCGGATTCTTGCACTGTTTGCAGCATAAACTCATGAAAATGCAAGTCACCGATCGACGCACCGGAAATATTGATCGCGCATCTTGGGTGCTCACCGGTTCGCTGAAATTGTTTGGCCATCCATTCCAGGGTATGTGTTACCACCCAGCGATCAATCGGGGTTATTATGTTGTAGCGCTCTGCCGCCGGTAAGAATGCACCAGGTGGTACCAGATCTTCACCATCCATCATTCGAATCAGTATTTCAACATGCCCGATACCTTGGCTTTGTGCGCATGTTGGCTCTATGATTTGGCCATAAAGAACAAAATCGGTGTTTTCAATAGCTTTACGTATGCGTGGAACCCAGCTCATTTCGTTTTGCCGCGCACTGAGACCCTCATCGTCTTGTTCATACAAATGCACACGATTGCGACCGGCCGACTTCGCTGCAAAGCATGCCACATCTGCAACAGACATGACTTCCTCAATGCGGTTTCCCACACCAGTAATACCTGCTACACCGATACTTGCACCGGTACTAAATGATCGATCTTGCCACGTGAATCTGAAACCTTCAATACTGCTGCGCAACTGCTCAGCCAGATCTAAGCCGTACCTCAACGAGGTGCCTCTAATCAAAACAGCAAACTCATCACCTCCCAGCCTGCCAATGATCTCCTGATCAGAAAATGTTCTTTTAAGTAAAACAGAGAGTTGTTTGAGCAAAAGATCACCCGCTGCATGACCGCAGGTATCGTTGACTACCTTGAACTGGTCAAGATCAATGAATAACAAGAAATCATCCAGAGAATCTGGCGTGCGACTTTCCAGATGGTCCCGTAGTTTTACCTCAAAAGCAAAGCGATTATTAAGACCTGTCAGGTAATCATGATTCGCCTGATACTCTAACTCATTCGCCATTTTCCTGGAAACTGCCATGGAACTATGCAATTCATTTACAGCCGTAGACAGAACCGCCATTTCTCTTGAGCCTGACAGGTCTAATGGAATTTCCGCATCTGGAGACTCTCTGGCTTCTGATAATATTTTAAGTCTGTTTTCAATTTTTGATAGTGGCACAGTAACCAAAAAATTGACCAGCAGTAAACTGAGCGTGGTCAGCGCTAATAACGCAATTAACATCCTTGATCGCTCATCCGATATTTGGGCACTCACCTTGGCTTCATGTCTTGCAGGGTTCCAAACCGTAAACACTGTGCCGTATACGTCACCTTCGTAGGTTATGTCACGCTTAAACTCATAGGCTTTGTTTGGAATTGTGTTCTGGTTTTTTTCCCAATTAACAAGTACTTTTCCCACTGAGTTTTCAATTGATACTGAAAACAGATTTGGCTCTAATTGTGTGGTTTCCAAAATCAAAGTGTTCAACATACCGACATCTTCACTAATAACAGCTTCCAATGCGCCGGCAGAAAAGATCTGAAGTGTTCGAAAACTTTCCGCTTTCAGCAGATCATCTATCTCTTGTACACGTTGTTCGTGCCCGAGACGAGTCGTTGCATAACCAACAACTATCATGGCTAATATCAAAGCACCGCAGATTTGCATCCACAATGGACTACGCTGAAACACGTTTCTTTTTATCGTGTTCAATAACATTGTCGGAACATGCTGATTGGCTCTCTATTAGTTCTGGCAAGATCCAATACTACTCCGTCACTCTTCTTCTCGAAGTTCTACAGTAGATTCAGAGCCGATTTTTGTGAAAAATCGATTATTGTTTTTAATTGCATCTCGAATAGCATCATAGTCATCCTTATGCCCGGCAACGAAACGTTTTCTACTGAACGGCTTAAATAGAGATTCATCCTTCAAACTGAGCATTACGCTCTGAAGCTCATGGTACAAATCTGCATCGAGTTGATTGCTTGCTACCCAAGCTTTATTGACATTGGGAAACGTTGCAATAGAACGAATTTTCAGTCCTTTTTTGACTAGCTTATTGAACGTGCCCTCTTTCAACGCTCCTGCGTCATACTTGCCTGCGGCCACAGCGTGCCCTACACGATCATGCCGACCGAGATAGCTAAATCGCGAAAGATCGTCTGCACCAATCCCGTTTTCAACTAGATAGGCCTGGGAAAGATATCGCCCTATGGTCGACACTTCGTTTCCGAATGCAAATGATTTACCACCAAGTTGCCGGATAGATTCAATGCTACTATCCGTCGATACACAAATAACCCCTTTAAATGATTTCGAATGGTTGTTACTTTCAATCGCCAGTAATCTCAACGAAGGTTTCTGATCAAGAGCGGATACGTAGGATGCAGCACCCAACATTGAAAAATCAACGTCACCCTGCACCAATGCATCAATACCTTTCTCATAGGTTGACGCAACTTTCAATGCAATCTGGACTTTTTTTTCAAGCCGCTTAGACAACTCAATTTCCATTGCAGTTAGTATTGGCCGATAGGCCTTTACCATTTCTGTTGGTTGATCAGTCGTATAGACACCGAATGACAGCTCGATATCTGCTACGGCCTGACTAGAGAATAGCGAAACGATACCTAACAACAGGCATCTGAACATCCTTGTATAATGGGTAACTCTATATTTAGGGTACATAGTACAAGCATTTCCAGGTCAGGTTTATCCAGACGGTTCTGGTCTGAAAATTTGTAAGATAGGTAAGACCTGTAACGACCTATAGATGAAAATCGTTATATGTAACCTGTTACTCTTGCGGTTGTAGAACTCATAAATACCTGCGCAAAAGTAACCTTCACCGTTATCGGCAACGGACAAATGTAACAACACGGGGTTAGTTGAGTAAATTCGCGACTAACGTAACGCTAAACCATATTCTGTGACGCAATCCGCATTGCACTCTTTGGAGGTAAAAACTACGGTAAAGCACAGATAGCCGAGTCTTTATGTGTCATTATTATCTGCGGAGCCTTGTGTGAATCAATAGCAGCACCAACTCAATACATACACTTTGACTAAGCGTTCCAACTAAACACAATTTACCAGAGCAGGAATATGCTCTACCTTATTAAAGAGTGAGTAGGACGATATTCCAACAATGGGTAAAACAATGATATTGAACGGATTAGCATTGTCGTGTGCTCTGGCTATTCTTAGCTCATGTGGGCCAACCTACCCCGTAGTTGTCTCGTTGCAAGATCTCGGACTGCCAGCTGATAACTCACCTGCCCGAAAAATTCCCGGTGTCCCACATGAGTTTGTGTACGCAGGCCACAAAGCTGGCAACGAAAAACACGTCTCTGACGTTAAACAACTTCAGTCAGCAATCTCTAATGCCAAGCCCGGCGATGTTATTACACTGCAATCCGGGCTCTACCTTGCAGATCAGCAGATTGTGCTCAATGCCAACGGAACCGCATCCAACCCCATCACCATTCGAGCAGCGGACAGTCGACAAACGGAAATTCGATTCTCTGAACTTAACGGGTATGTTGAAGGATTTATCGTTTTTGGAAAACACTGGATTATCGATGGATTTGTTTTGAGTGCTGCCTGCGTTCCCAAGAAACACGACCAATGCGAGCATGCAATACATATTAAAAGCGGAGCAGAAGGCTTGATAGTTCGCAACAACGAAATAATCAATTTCAATGCGGCTATAAAGGGAGGTGGAAGCAACAATACTTATGCAAACAATGTCCGTATTGAGCACAACGAAATATTCAATACAGAGGTTCGTATGACAACTAACCCGGTAACACCTATTGATGTCAATGGTGGTGACGGCTGGGTGCTATACAAAAACTCAATTTACGATTTTGCTAAAGGTATAGGCAATCAGGTTTCCTACGGCGCTTTTTTTAAAGCCAATTCATCAAATGGGGTCATGGACAGTAATTGGCTGCAATGCCAGAAAAACGTGGTTGCGCCAGGAGCACGTGTTGGGCTCTCATTAGGCGGTGGTGGTAACTTTCCGATAGACAGTCCGGTTTGTACAAACTCTGATTGCTCACACCTTCATCGCAATGGACAAATAACTAATAATGTCATTACCAACTGCACCGATGTTGGAATATACGTCAACGCATCCTCCGACTCACTGGTCAAAAACAATACATTACTGTCCACAACCGGCATCGATATCCGGTACGAAACAAGTACAGCACGTATAGTTTCCAATATATTGGTGGGCGGCGATGTAACAGAACGCGACGGTGGTCGAGTGCTTAGCAATAATGCAAACGTGTTGAGGCAGAACGTCGACAAGCGTTCAATGAAAAAACTATTGAATGCAAAAGAAAACCGTTCGACTAATGAACCTCAGCTAAAGTATGACATTTGCGGTTTTAATCGAACAACACCAATTGCTGGTGCCGCCGGTGGAACCGCAAAACAACGAGAAGCGTGTATGACCCAATTTCAATAAGCGAATACAGATTACTGTGGGCGCAAGGAAATTTGGTCAATATCTAACCTAAGGAAATCCGGTCGAAAAAAAGGCCGCTCCAACAGAAGCGGCCTTTTTGGACTCAGCCTGCGTTAGCAGGAGTATCCTTAGTCAGGCAGATGATCGTTGCTGATCATGCCGCGGTAGATCAAAGCACCGATGATACCACCAGCGATTGGAGCTGCCCAGAAAACCCAAAGTTGCATCACTGGAGCGCTAACCGCGCCTACGCCGCCGTCACCAAAAACATAGGCAATAACCGCATTAGCTGTTGAACGAGCTGGGTTCACACTGGTGTTAGTTACTGGAATACTAATCAGGTGAATCAGTGTCAGACCAAGACCAATTGCCAAGCCACCCATTGCAGGAGCCGCTTTACGTGCAGTTGCACCCATGATGATAACCAGGAATACAGCAGTTAAAACCACCTCACAAACGATAGCTGCAATCATTGAGTAGCCACCTGGTGAGTACTCGCCAAAGCCGTTGGTTGCAAATGTTCCTGCACCATCAGCGATCGCAAAGCCTTCCTGGCCAGATGCGATGGTATAGATTACGAACGCACCCAAAACACCACCAATAACCTGAGCGATAATGTAACCCGGTGCATGAGCGGCAGAAAAACGACCACCAAAGGTCAGACCAAGCGTTACCGCTGGATTAAAGTGACCACCAGAAACGTGACCAACAGCATATGCGCCTGTTACAACAGTCAAACCAAACGCCAAACTAACACCGACAAAACCTATACCTAAACTGGCTCCTTCAGCGTTGTTACCAACACCAGCTGCGAGCACTGCTGCGCCACAACCTCCTAAAACCAACCAGAACGTTCCAAATACTTCAGCAAATAGTGCCCTTGCCATCATAATCTGCTCCTACTTATTTTTAGTTGACAACACAATTAATTAATAAAACTACAGACGATCTCTACGAATAAACATTGTTGAATAAACATTGTTTTAAGTCGATGATTTTTGTTGTTCACAACCATCTAAACTATTCCGATACCACAACAGTATAGAAAGTAGATTGAACGACACACGATTGATTGCCTCGTCAATCTAATGCCACTTACTGCACCAGACTGAATCAGCAATATTACCCACATGTCATACGAGCGTGAGTATTACAGCTACCCGCGCCCCGGTGTGTATCCTTTTGTGAAATTGGCTTGATATGGCTGAACCATGTTAACCGGCTAACATCGCTGCCTAACGAAACAATATTTCATATTTTGAGGTGTGATTTACCTGCCAATTACCTCGTTACCTCTTACGATAAATTCGAGAACAACCTGTCCAGGAAACAATCAGCATTGTTCTCATCTGCAAACGCAAAGCGCGATGAACCAACCATTCGAATGCATAGCTTGTGCACCCGCACGGGACTTCAACAACCTGGTTATAGTCAATTTATTCGCATAGCGCTCCACTGACCCAAATCAACTAACTAACACAGCCGACCCGATTGGCAAACAAAACCACACCTATTTAATGAATGTGGCTTCCAGCGACTCTCTTATGATCGCCCGCTTGATCGCCCGCTGGGGCGAGCATCTATAATTGCCTGCTGGGGCATGGCATTGCTCGCTGCTGAACAGAGCTAACGAGGTGCGCACTCGCTATTCGCGCCGTTTGCACTGCCTGCAAACCAATCTCTCTGGCGAACCAGCCACCCGCTTTACCTGCCAACGACATTTATGCCCACGAAACTGACAAAGGCTCGACGACCACTCAAATAAATAATGCGTATTTTCCGACAGCTGCGTTATCATGGCAATCGAACAGCTCGGTTCCATTTAGGATTAAAACGGGAACGAAGTGAGATACTTCGGCTGCCCCCGCAACTGTAAGTAACGTAAGGTTCCAAAAACCACTGGGTGTTACCCGGGAAGGTGGAACTGTTGAACAAGTACTGCGAAAGCTATGCTGTTCACGTTACCAGCCAGGAGACCTGCCGCGTTGAGAAGATTAACCGCCGAACGGGGTTGTTTGGCAGGCTCAATGTGCGTCTATCCAGCGTTTATGCGCTGCGCTACTGCAATTGCCCTCAAACCCCGCAAGGCAACAACACAGGTTGTGCGGGTTGCGCTATCTAGTCACTACACTCCATATTTTTTGCATTGGCATTGGCTCAGTGTCGCCCGTCTTTGCACAAAATGAATTGGTGCAAAGCGAGTTGACGCAAACTGAATTCGCCAAGAACGAAGAACTCGAAACCATTACTGTTGTTGCCGAACCAGAACCCGCTACCGGGGATGTGCAACCAGGGGAGCACACAGCAAGCCACCAACATGTAACCAGGCAAGAGCTTGATCGCCAGGATATCAATCTTGGCGATATTCTAGCCAATGAAGCCGGTGTGCAGTTTCGCCAAATTGGTGGTTTGGGTGCGCAGACAACAGTTACCATACGCGCCGCCAGCGCACAGCAAACCAGCGTTTTTCTCGACGGTGTTTTACTAAATAGTGCCGGCAATAACAGCATCGACTTCTCGTTGCTGGAACTGCTTAACCTTGCATCAGTGGACGTTTACCGGGGCGCAGCACCCGTGCAACTATCTCAAGGCAATATCGGTGGCGCAGTTAACCTGCGCTCCCTCGGCGCGGTTAGTGATAAACCTAACAGTAAAGCGGTATTGGCCGGTGGCAGCTTCGGTACAAATCGATTTCAATATGCACATAACTCATCGCATCGACAATGGAATGTAGTGGCGGCGGCCAGTCGAGAGCACAGTAATAACACATTCACTTTCAACAACGACAATGCCACACCGCTAAACCCGAACGATGATAAGCGTGAAGCAAAAAATAACGCACAGGCAACCAGGCTCAGTGCACTAGGCAAAGTGGGATTGCAATGGAATCAAAACAGCCGATCAGATCTGATGCTGCAAACAACAAGCCGAGATCTTGGCGTTCCGGAGTGGCTTAACAACGAAGACAATATCGCCTCTTATGATACGGATGCAGTTGAGTTACAGCTAGTCAATCGGGTCGATGGCATTGGAAACTGGAACACCGCGCTTTCGATCTTTCAACATTATCAAGACAATCACTATCTTGATGTTTTAGGTCAGGTTGGGCTTGGTTCACAAAACACAGTAAGCAGTACTAAAACTACCGGTGTAAAAACCTATTGGGAACACATCGACGATAAAGCCACCTTTTCAGTTACAGCATCATTACGAAATGAGTCATTGCGCTCTGAAGATGCGCTTACACAAGATCAGAACTATCAGACCAAACGGCAAACGTTTTTATCCAGCGCACAATACGCCTTGTTTTTGAATAATGATCGACTGTTGGTCACGCCATCTGTTCGCCTGCAAACAGTGAGTGACAATTACAACGGCACTAGTCGTGGTCGTGAAAATCAGTACAGCAATAACATCCTCACGCCTCAGCTAGGCCTTAGTTTTACGCATAGCAGCAAGTTGAGAATACGCTCAAATCTTGGAAAATTTGTCCGCGAGCCCTCGTTTTCGGAAATGTTTGGAAGCCGTGGGCTGTTTGTTGGAAACAACAACCTGCTACCCGAAAAAGGCATTAATGCAGATATCGGATTTGTCTGGTCTCCTACAAAAAAATACCGACTAGACACAACCCTGTTTGGAAGCTGGCGTGACGAACTGATTGTTTACGTATTAAATGCACAAAAAATTGGTAGCAATGTTAATACCGGTAAAGCAAACGTGTTCGGCATTGAGATTGGTAACAGCTTTACTTTTAACAAGCGACTGAGTGCAAGGCTCAACACAACTTATCAAGCCACTCATAACTTTGCTGCGAATCCGGCATTAAACAACAAAGAAATACCGGGTGAGGCACGTCTTAGTGCGCACGCCAAGCTGCAGTATAAGGTTCGCAACCTGCGCAGCTGGATAGAGACCAATTACAAAAGCGATTTTTTCTATGATCAGGCAAATTTACGACCTGCTCCTGGATACTGGATGCACAACGCAGGTATTGCATTCAATTGGCATGACTTTGAATTCGGCCTGACTGCAAACAACATAGGCAATGTAAACGTTCAGGATTTCAACGGATTTGCACGACCCGGTCGGGCCTTTTTCTTCTCTCTCACATACCAACTTTAACAACTAATTTTATTCAGGAAACCAACATGATCATTAAACTTAGCTTGCAGAACAGATTTAGCAAAGCGAGCACAATACTCCTTACCGCTACACTTGCCCTTAGTGCGTGCAGCTCTAACGATGACGCCGCAACCTCAGACGAAAATACTGCAAACGCAGATATTCTGGAAACCGATGATAGTGCAGCAATGGAGGCAGACAACACCACGATCGACACGGACGGCGATGGTATCAATGATGCTGAGGACCCAGAACCAAATAATCCAGACAACAATGGTATGGCAACAGATGTCGGCAATACTCAAGCATTAGCATTCGCAGCGACCGCCTCATTCCCCACCGGACAGATCGAGCGCATCTCGATAAGCGACGGCTATGTTGTCAACGGCACCTACCCGGCGACTGAATCTGATATCCGTGTTGAGACCGACGGCAGTGCTGTTTATCAACTCGGGCGCTTTCAATTGGATTCATTAACGAAATTCGATGCCTTAGATACATCAGTTGTGGACTATCAATTCTCGTTGAATGGCGAGGAAACAGCGGTAAATCCGTCAGATGTCATTTTCGTCAATGACACCAAGGCGTACGTGCTTCGCTATGGCAGCCCAACTATCTGGATCATCAACCCGTCTGCACAAAGTGAAGCCGAGTTCAAAGTTGGCGAGATAGATATTTCTGCATACGACCCGGATACCACTGACGAAGACAGTTCACTTTATGCAGATTCTGCCGTAATTGTTGACGGTAAACTATTTGTGCTAATGCAGCGACTTACCGAATTCAAACCGATCGAA
>Ga0209828_1002423_pt1 | contig 15503 bp, 9 predicted proteins | sample MaitaG_FD_187429 | JGI IMG/M metagenome (GOLD analysis project Ga0209828, IMG submission 187429) | Marine algal microbial communities from Maine, USA - Maine_Asex2 metaG (SPAdes) (version 2) | ecosystem: Host-associated > Algae > Red algae > Unclassified | place: Maine, USA | collected 2015-01-05 | reverse complement strand
ATCTCGTGTGGCACTTCTCCAGCAAGAAGTGACGCCACGTTGCTCGCTCGATCCATGACTTGGTCGAGCAGGAGGTCCCATTCCTTGTCGGTCAGAACCCGTAGCGACAGCGTGGTCGTATAGGGATCTTCGCGGTTTCCCCATACTCGTGCCCGCAGCTGGCCCGGGGACACGTCGAGATCTTGCACCCTTTCCTGGCGTGCATAGGTGCGACCCCGGGGCAAACGATTTGGATCAACGAGTGCACGTTGCTCAAGCGCATCGAGCCAGGCCTTGCCCCACCACGTGTTACCGAATTGTCGAATCTTTGCCATGGCGAAGCAGACCCCTACTTGATCGACAGTTCGACGAGCTCGGCCAGATCGTCATCGTCGAGGTCGCCGATCCAACTTTCGCCGCCGCCGGTTACCGACGCGGCCAGCTTGCGCTTGGCGTTCAGCAAGTCGGCAACACGATCTTCCACGGTGCCTTCGGTGATAATGCGGTGCACGGTGACTGCTTTGGTTTGGCCGATCCGATAGGCCCGATCCGTTGCCTGGTCCTCGACGGCCGGGTTCCACCATCGGTCATAGTGCACCACGTTGGTGGCGGCGGTCAGGTTGAGCCCGGTGCCGCCGGCCTTGAGTGACAGCACGAGCACGTCGAGCTCACCTGCCTGGAACTGATCAACGAGGGCTTGGCGGGCCTTGACCGATAGCCCGCCATGCAGGACTTCGATTCGTCGGCCCCGAGCCCGCTGGTGTGCCAGGATCAGGTTGGCCATGGCGACATATTGGCTGAAGATCAGCGTTGCTTCGCTGCCAGCTTGGGCATTCGAGAGCAGATCGTCGAGTGCGTCGAGCTTGCCGGAACGCCCTTCGAGCGGACCCGGCTCGCCTAAGAACTGGGCAGGATGGTTGGTGATCTGTTTGAGGCCGGTGAGCAGTTTGAGAATGAGCCCTCGGCGATCGATTCCCTCGGCCCCAGCGACTTCGGCCAGCACCTGTTCGGTGGTGGCCTTGTACAACGTGACCTGTTCGTCGGACAGCGGCACGACCACGTTGCGCTCAATCTTGTCGGGCAGTTCAGGAGCGATACCTTCGTCGGACTTGGTGCGCCGCAGCAGAAACGGCTGGATCAACCGTTGCAGTCGTTCGGTGGCCTTGCGGTCGCCGTCGCGTTCGATAGGAAGCGAGATCGTGCGGCGGAACGTAGCAAGGGGGCCGAGCAGTCCAGGAACGGACCAATCAATGATCGACCAAAGCTCACTGAGGTTGTTCTCAACTGGCGTACCCGTGAGAGCGATGCGCACACCGTGTTCGATTGTGCGGATCGCTTTGGCTGTCCGTGATCGCGGATTCTTGGCATGTTGGGCTTCGTCGGCGACCACAAGATCCCACCCGATGCTGTTCAGCCGTTCGGCGTCGCTGCGGACTACGCCGTAGCTCGTGACGATGATTGCGTCGCTCGATACGTTGTCGAGCTGTCGCGACTGGCCATGGAAGATGCGCACGGGATAGTCGGGCACGAATCGCTTGGCCTCGCGAGCCCAATTGTTCATAAGCGAGGTTGGGCAGATCACCAACGTTGGTCCAGCGTTTTCGATCTGGCGTCGACTGGCATGGAGCGCGAGAACTTGGATCGTTTTGCCGAGTCCCATGTCGTCGGCGAGGCAACCGCCGAAGCCAAGCTGACAAAGATCAGCCATCCATGCGAGTCCGCGCTTTTGGTAGCCGCGCAGTTCGGCATGCAGCGCATCGGGTTCATCGGCGAAACGTTCACCGGTCAAGGTCTGGAGCCGCATAACGAGTTCGTCGAGTGCTCCAACGACTCTGATGGCGATGTCTTCGTCGGGATCGATACCAAGCTCGGCTGCGTTGGGGTCATTCGCCAAGTCGACGTCGGCACCGAGCGCAGCCGCTAAGGCAGTCGTGATCCCAATTTTTGGCGCAGGCGCACGGAGCTTCTTGAGCGTGTCGCGATCGAGCCGGACCCATCGCCCGCGAAGCGAGACAACAGATCGCTTCGCTTCGGCGAGCACGCGGAGCTCTTCGGCGGTCAGGGCAACGCCCTCGAGCAAGAACTCCCAGTCGACATCGAGCAGGTTTTCTAAATTGAGCGCAGACGGCAATCCGCTCGTTGGTGAACCAGCCGATAACACCAGCTGCCGCTTGATCTTGGGGGCGATCAGTTCCGATGGCCAGCGCACATCGATATCGGCTTGGTCGAGTGCGTCCAGCTGATCAAGGAAAGCGTCGAGATCTTCGCCATCGAGCATGCCCTCGGTCGGTGCAACATCGTCGAGCAGCTCAGACCACGGCTTGACGAGCTTGGTCACGGTGAGCAGCCCAGCGAGCAAGGTGGTCTCGGCTTGGTGGCCAAGCCGATCCATCACTTCGGTTGGTGCAAGCCAGTAGTCACGGGCATCGACCAAGAGTGAGGGGTCGGATTTGGACTGCAGCGCAAAGGTGACACGCCATGGTTGGTCCGCGTCTTGGGGCGGCTGGTCCGGTGGCGGATTGGTCGCAACCTCGTCGTGGTTCTGGTTGACAGTGGTCGGTGGCGGAGCGGTGGCGTCGACGGGAGGATGCATCCGCAGCACCAGCCGGCTATTGGAGCAGTGGGCAGCAGCAAGGTCATTAACCCAAGAGCGAAGGTGCGGCACTTTGGTTGGCTTCGGATCTGCGAACAAACGCAGGGAGCCGACTCGATGTGCCGCCGGGGTGCGGATGAATGCATCGGCGACTGCGTCGAAGGCGGCACGAATTGCATAGGTCGGGTCGCTGATCAGTCCCCGGCCAGTGCACGGTGTGGCGTGTGCTTTGGCGGGCAGGCTCTGCTCTAGTGCTTGGAGTAAAAGATGGTCGCCAGGATCGAGGGGGTCAACGCGCCAAGTGTCGTACCCACCCGGACTTACCCAGGGCAAGACCTTGCCGGCGGCGATGAGCGATAGCGCGACGCGAAGAACACCGGCCCAGGCATGGGCTGACTCACTCGCTTTATCGTGGCGGCGCAGCGCAGCGAGTTCGTCGATCGCAGCCCGCATTGGGATCTTGTCTGCGGCCACCATGTGGCGGGTGGTGCCTCGTTTGGCTGGCAAGGCAAGCTCGACATCTACCATTGATTCGCCCCCGAGGCCGCCGGGGTTTGCCGGATCCCAGGCAGCAAAAAACGACAATCGTGGCGGGTCGACAGCCACGAACGTAATTTCTCGCGTGCGCACCGACTAATCGTACAGATGTTCGTGGGCCGGGGGCAAGTGTGTTGCTGTTTGGTTGCGTGCCACAGGCAAACTTTGACTTCGTTCGTACTCTAAAAACAAAATTTCGGCTGTCTCGGAAATCGTGCGACCCTGCATGCCTCGCGGCAAGTCGTATCGAGACAGTCGAAAGCGGTATCCGCGCCACCCCGCAAGGCGCGGGTACCGCACTTCCTTCATCGTCTCCCGGCAGCGGTAGTGGCGAATTTTGGTCTTCTGGTTGCGCTTCGGTTGCGCTTGTGGGCGAGAAAGACGTTGAGTACGCATCAGCGCAGGCGATGCGATCGTCAATTTGGCACTAATTTCGGAACTAGGGCATCCGACGGCACCCGGAGTACAGACGTGGACACTCCATACAAGGCACAGCGGCAGTCGGCTGCAATTGAACGTCGTTGCGCATGCGGTGTTGCCGAATTCTTGAGCGGACCGTCTCATCAACTGATGGCGACTGATTTGGGATGGAGATCCGAGTCAGCCCTTTCGCTTCTTGCCGGACCTCGGCAATGACGACAACTCCGGCTCCTACGCGAGTCGAAAACCAAGAGCTCCCCCTTCCAACGCGAACGGCTGATCTTGTCCCGGGGCTTCTCCTCTTCTTCTCGCGCCCGAGCGCGCTGCAATCTTGGGCGGAACTTTTTGGCCACGAATGGCGTCACGTGGGCGTCACCGTGCGAACCAAGGAAGGTCTGCGGGTTGCAAGCTACGGACCGCGAAAGTGCTTTCGGCTCGACGACCCAGCCGCTTTGATGCCCGCCTACGACCGCGTCGGCGTCGCACGAATTTTTGAGACCGACACCGAAGTGGAATCGGTTGAGCGATTCTGCCGAGCATTTGAACATTTGGAACGTTCCGACTCGCCCTACACCTTCAGCAGTATCCTGCTGGGCCCGATTCACCTTGCTGCTCGCCGGCGCGATCCTGGATTCGCCCGTTCCGTGATGTTCGCTATCGTCTCGTTGTATTGCCTGTTCCAGCGAAGTCGCTATCGCGATCGAAAGGCATACCTGTGCTCAACATTTGTTTGGGCTGCGATCAGCGAGGCCCGAAGTGACCCGCTGCGCATACCACTGTCTTCACATCCCGAAGACTTGGCGGCGTATGCCACTGCGTCGACCGCTCGAGATGAACGCTTCGCTCGCTGGCTTTGTGGCCCAACCGAGCTCTGGCAGGCGATTTCGCCGACCAGTCGCTCCGAGATAGACCTGTCTCGCCTTGACGACGCGCCCCGAGCAACGGGTAACCTTGCGTGCACTTGGGGAGAGGAGTTCGCCTCATCCGAGACAGAAGTGAAACGGCCGGCGGTTTTGGCACCTCGCCGGTCGCGAGTCCCGCATCTGGCAGCGACCGCCCGCGTTGCCGCGCTGTTGCGCGTCGCGAACCTGGCTACCGGCCGACTGCTCGTGCCGCGAGAACCGGCGATGGCTCCTGGCAGCTGACATGCAATAGTTATCGAATGACAAATCGCCGCAGCATCGGGCGTAGTGGCCAATGTTGAGCGCTGTACCTGACCCGGTAGCCGCGTCTAGTTGGGTGCAGGTCATTGGTCGTGTCGCGGTTCATCACGCCAACGCGGAATCCGCCCGGCTCACCGGAAGCGGTCAGCGACTCTTGGCTGTGCTCGTCGCTGCGGGGCCCGAAGGCGCAACCGCAGAGCGTATTGCCGAAGAAATTTGGGGTGCTAGTCAACCCAATCCATGGCGGCCGGCATTGCGTATGGCCGTGGCCAGACTGCGCAAGCAGCTGCCTCAGAATTGGGATGTCATTTCCGAAGGCGGCACGTATCGCGTCGAAACCAATAACGGATGGGTCGATGCTTGGAGGCTCGAGGAGCTTGCGGTCGCCCGGTCCCACGTGCTCGAAGAACATCTTGCATGGATGCTCGCGGGCCAGCCCTTTGGCGACGTCGATCTGCTTGAGATGGTTGCGAGTAGCACCCAGAATTTACAGATGCTGCAGATCACGGTTGCAGAACTCTTCTGTGCCCAGGCCCCTAGCAGCGTGACCACTAAAACCTGCACCGCACTGACGTCGTTGTTGAGGGAGCACCCCTACAACGATCGTCTGGCTGTTGTGGTCGCTCAAGCGCTCGAAGCGGCTGGGCGTCGCACCGAAGCGCTGTTGGCCATTACGTCGTTTGCCGACGCGTACTCAAGTGAGTTCGGTGCAGTGCCAACCGACGTAGCCAGCTTCCTTTCGAACGGCCGCCAACCCGGTTCTCGAGAAGGGGCAACTGACTTGGCGCCATCCGCGATCGAGCCCCGGGTCATTGCCAAAGAACTCCGCCATCTCACCGGCTTCCGGCTGCTTGGCCGAGTCGATGAGCTCGCTCGCCTCCGAAGCTCCGCAGGTGCATTCGTCACTGGTGTAACCGGTTCGGGCAAGTCACGACTACTCGCCGCGCTGATCGAGGCCGATTCCGCAACGGAAACGGTCTATGTCGTTGGTGATGATCGCATGGATTTGCCACTTGGGCCTTTTGCGGTTGCCATGCCCGCAGTGCGCGATGAGCTGCTTGGTTCAGTCGATCATCGAGCAGTCCCGTGGCGTTCCGAGCATTCCTCTGAACGCACGTGGGCAACGCAGGCGTGGCGAATCGTGCTGGCGTATCTCGAGGCCCGTTCGACCCATCGGCCGCAACGGCTCATTGTCGACGACGCCCACTTGCTTGACCAGACCTCACTTGGGTTGCTTCGGCTATTGATTCGTTCGAACACCGCAGCTGCCGTGACCTTTGTTGTATGTGGACCGAGCGACTCCGATGACGCGGAATGGGTGGACCTTGCCCGAGACGCTAAACGTGCCGGGCTGCAGCTCGTCGAGCTCGGCGGGCTTGGATTGGCAGAGCTGGAGCTCATGGTCTACGACCAATTTCCGCAGGCGACGCGCCAGGCTCGCATGGGCTTGGCCCGCGATGTGTACGAAGCGAGCGACGGATTGCCTGCGGTTGCGGCGCCACTGATTACAGCTGCTGACCCCGAAACGTTGGCACTGCCTGAACAGCTCAGTGGTGCGTCGGCGCTGACCCGGGTGACAGCGTCGTTGTCTGCAAGTGCGCCCGAGGTCGTGGCGGCGGCCGCCGTACTTGGTCATCAATTCTCTATCGGCGAGCTCATTGCGCTCACCGGACTCGACGAGGCATCGATATTTCGAGTACTCGACGAACTGTGGTCGAGTGGCCTGATTGTCGAGACCGATGATCCAGATCAGGTCAAGTTCCGTCATGTGCTCTTGCAACGGGCGTTGCTGGAGAATGTCCCACGTTTCCGTCGCGGCCAATTACACCGTCGCGCGAGTGAATTCTCAATGGATGCGCACAGGCGGGCAGATCATTATGCCAACGCGGGTGCGCTCGTGCCGGCGGACACCGTAGCTGCATCGCTTCTCGTATCGGCCGAGCTCTACGCACGTTGCAGACAGTGGCGCAAAGTTGCTCGCGAACTTCGGCGCGTCAACGATCTTGGTGGGGACTATCTGGACCCTCCAGCGCTAAGCCTCTGGGCGGCTGCATTGGATCAATCTGGTGCCGACGGGTCGGTTTACCGGCAGCTTGCTTACGGTCACGCAATGAGCGCAGAACTCTGGGAGCAAGCGCTCGATGCGGCCCTATCTGGCCTGCCCGAAGCAGAACTTCCCGATGGCGACCCCGAACGAATCTCGATGCTCGAGGGCATTCCTTCGTCGCTGCTGCCTGCCTCGCGGCGGTTCGATCGAGTCTTTCATTTGAGTCGGCAATACTCGTTGACGGGCGACCACATCCAGGTGCTTCGTTACGCCGAGGAAGCGCTCGAGATTGCCAGTGACCCCGAAGAAGTCGGACTCAGCCACGTGCTTCGATGGATCGCAACCCGTCATGTCGAGCCCGTTGCTCACTCGATCCCCGACGAGGTCGTTTTTCAGGGAAGCCCGCGCATCCTGACCCGGATCGCTCAAATCAACGCGCTCAACCTAGCGGAGCAGGGGAACTTCACCGAGTCGCGCTATGAGGCTGAACGCTTTCAGCAGCTTGCCGCTGAGACTGGCGATCCGCTTCGGATCTGGCACGCGCAAGGACTTCGCACCATGTTCGTCCTCAACGACGGCGACTTCGAGACTGCCGATGCGCTAGCGCTAAACAGCATGCAGTTTGCCGATCTGCACGACATGGCCCATGGCGCGGCGAGTTACATCGGATTACGTGTGTTCTCCTATGACTGCCAGGACCGGCTCGGTGAACTCAAGGCTGAGCTTGATCCGTTCCGGGCGGACTTGTCATCGTTGCACCTGGGCCGCACCTCCCTTGTTCTGTGCGACGAAGCTGCTGGCGACGCCGATATTGCCGACGAGGTGAATGCGCTGATGGTCGAGGCGCTGGCTCGGGGTACACAAACGTTTTCGTTGCTTTCAATGCTGCTGCTCGCCCGCTTCTTGCCAACGCATGCGCCGCAGCTCATTGCAGAGACGCAAACACTTCTCGAACGGTTTGGAGACAATCCCATCTTGGCCGGATTCGGAGCGGGCAGTTTTGGTCCCACCAGTCGATACGTGGCGCAGATCACTGCTGACATCAACGACAAGAATGAGCTCATCGGCCGGTCAATAGCTGCTGCTGACCAACAAGGGCCGAGGCTATGGCGAGTACGGTGCAGGCTAGACGCTGCCGACCTCGGCGACGCTCGGGCACTTTCAGAGGCAGCAGACATCGCAGCCGGGTCAGGGCTAGCGGCTGTGGTCGCTCAACGCGCTGAACGACTCGGTCAACCCTAAACAACTCGCTCGCGCTTCCATTGCGGCGCGGCGACCACGAGCGAACAGGACACGACACGTATGAACGTACACCCGGACTGCGAGTCAATCGCCTTCCTCCTCGGCACATGGAAGGGAGCGGGAGCCGGTGACTACCCGACCATCCAGGCGTTCCGGTACAACGAAGAAGTCACGTTCGCTCACGTAGGCAAGCCGTTCTTGAGTTACAGCCAAAAGACGGTCGCCGCCGAGACAGGCCAGCCGCTGCACGCCGAGTGTGGCTACCTGCGAGGCGTTGGCAGTGATCGGGTTGAACTCGTGGTGGTGCAACCTTCGGGGATCGTTGAGCTGCATAGCGGATCAGTTGCCGGACACGCCATCGAACTGGTTCTCGACGCAGTCCACACCACCCCCACCGCAAAGACGGTCTCCGACGTGCGACGCGAGATCGAGGTCCAGATCGTCGACGGTCGAGCTTCGCTGGTGTACGACGTATCAATGGCGGCGGTTGGCACGTCGTTGACTCACCACTTGCATGCCGAGCTTCTGCGGCAACCAAGCTGAAAATGGGCGCAGATATCGAACTGTGGCAGGCGGCAGTTTCGCTTGTACTCATTGCTCTGGTCGTAGGGGTTTCGCTCTGGCAACGCTTGGGGCTAGAGAAGTCCGTGGTGTGGGCGACCATGCGGGCAACGGTGCAACTCCTCGCCGTTGGCGTCTTCTTCACGGTGATCTTTGAGTCCAGACTCGTCAACCTGTGGTCGGGGCTGTGGGTAGCCGCCATGGTGGGTGTCGCTGGGGTAGTGGTCGCCCGACGCACAAGGGCGGGCCGGTACCTGTTGATCGTGGGACTCGTGTCGATAGCCGTGACCGTCGGCATGGTCCTAGGAGTCGTTTTTGGACTTGGCGTGCTGGCGCTTGAGGCAGTTTCGGTGGTCGTAATTGCCGGGATCACGATCGGCAACACGCTGCCGACAGTGGTCCAAGCCGTCGACCGCACCCGAGACCAGCTACGGGATTCGTCAGGACAAATCGAGGCAATGTTGGCGCTTGGCTTCGACAGCAAAGAATCCACTCGGCGTGTGGTGCACGACGTGACTCGACTGGCGCTCATTCCTCAGATCGAGCGCACAAAGGTCGTGGGCCTGATCGCCTTGCCGGGGGCAATGACCGGTCTTTTGCTTGCGGGGGCAGATCCATTCGACGCGGTGCTGATCCAACTTGTTGTGATGTTTCTGGTGCTGGGTGCTGTAGCACTCTCCGTAATTATCGTCACGCTGGCCATGACCCGACAGGCTCTCACGCCGGATCTTCGCCTGGCCGATTGGGTGCGTTCCCACGACTCCAACACCTAACGCGAATCATGGTCAGGGGTAGCGACAACTCCCTTGTTGAGGTCGCGCGAGCGTCTACCAGCGCGATGCAACTAGCCTTATCCCATGGCGACGAAGGCGACCTCCCGCACTGCGCGGCAGCGTGAACACAAATCTGAGTCGTCGCGCCATGCGTTAGAAGAGTTTCGAAGGCAGAGCGGCTTCCGGGTGCTCTACCTGGTCGATGCGGCAGTTCTCTTTGGCGCCGCCATGGTCATTTCGTTCATTCGATGGGGCACGACCTGGCCCAACTACGGCATGCCAAAGTATGTGACGGGTTTCTTTGTCGTTACTGCTGTGCATCTGTTGGTTGCCTACTTCGGTGGCCTGTACGAGCGCGATCACCGGCTGGGCGCAACGTCTCGGTTGCCCCGCACCGTTTCGCTTACGGGCATAGCGGTGCTCATCGATGCGGCCCTTTCGCTCGGGTCCGACCAGTACCTGATGCCACGTCTGAACCTGATCGTCTTCGCCATCGTCGTCGCTCTTGGTCTGGCGTTTAACCGATGGCTGGCGGGCAGCCTCACGACCGCCCGCTTCGGTCGACCGCGGGTGTTGCTCGTTGGCAGTCTCGACGATATCCAGCTGGCAGAATCCCATCTCGACGAGACCGACCGCGACGCCATCGTTGTTGGGCGACGAGCAGGCACCGAAGACCTCGCCGAAGCTGTCGTGGATGTCTCCGCAACCGACGTGCTGTTGCTCGGTGGTGTTGAGCTCAGCGACATCTACCCGTCGCCGCTCGAGGCCTTCGAGAAAGAACACATCGGGGTTTACCACCGACTTACGCCCTCGGACACCTTGCTCGGCGTGAAAAAGACTCGACAGATTGCGGGCATGCCATTCGTGGCGTTGCATTCCCACGCCATGCCACCGTCTCAGGTGCGGTTCAAACGGCTGCTTGACCTGCTGTACCTCGTGGTTGCTTCGCCGGTATGGATCTTGGCCATGGTCTTCACCTTGATCTACGCAAGAATTGTTGCCGGTGGACCGGTGCTCTATCGCCAAGAACGAGTCGGCCGCCACGGTGAACTGTTCTCGATGGTCAAGATCCGCACCATGTACGTGGGATCCGAAGATGCAACCGGCGCTGTTCTGGCTAGCCGCGAGGATGCCCGAGTTATCCCAGCAATGGCGTGGATGCGCAAGATGCGTTTCGATGAGCTGCCGCAGCTCTGGAACGTGTTCCGGGGCGACATGTCGCTCGTTGGGCCGCGGCCCGAGCGTCAGGAACTCGCCGATGGGTTTGAGCGAATAATCCCGGGTTACAGCCGTCGCCACGACATCCGGCCCGGCATTACTGGCCTCGCTCAAGTGAATGGTGATTACCACACGGACCCGGGCTTCAAGCTCGGCCATGATCTGCAATACCTGGTGAATTGGTCTCCGGTTTTTGACCTTCAGATCTTGTTCCGCACTGTTTTTGTTGTGCTTGCCCGACGCGTCTGAAGCTTGGCAGGCCGGGCCTCTCTGCTAGGACAAGTAGATGGATCTTGAACTGGCGGGGCGCACTGCATTGGTCACGGGCAGCTATCGAGGCACCGGGCGTGGCATCGCAGGTGTGCTTGCTGGCGAAGGCGCGCACGTTGTTGTGCACGGCTTCGAAGATGGTCAGCCCGATCAGGTTGTCGCAGAGATTCGAGAACGTGGCGGCAGCGCCGAGGGGGTCGTGGCGGACATTCATTCTGACCAAGGAGCGTCGTCGCTGGCCGAGGTTGCAGAAGGCGTCGACGTGCTGGTCAACAACTACGGCGCGCCTGGCGGATCGAGTTGGTCAGACATGGCTGTTTGGGCCGAGGAGTGGAATGTCAACGTGCTTGCGTCGGTTCGGGTCACACAACTTTGCCTGCCGGCCATGCGCAACAAGGGTTGGGGACGCGTGGTCTATCTCGGCACGGTCGGCACCCACCAGCCGAACACACGCAACGCGGGTTACTACGCGGCGAAGACCGCACTACCCACACTGGTGCGAACGCTGGCGATGGAAGTTCGAGGCAGCGGCGTGACGGCAAATCTGGTGAGCCCTGGCATGATCGCCACGCCAGAGGTGCAGGCGATGGTGATGCGGCGAGCAGCTCGCGATAGTCAAGGCGATTCGTGGCCGCAGGCCGAACGCTGGGCGCTTGACAACTCGATGCCGAACCTCACCGAACACATCCCAACACCCGTCGATATCGGGCGAGTGGTTGCGTTCGTTGCAAGTCAAGCTGCTTGGCATATCAACGGCGCCGATATCGCTGTCGATGGAGGCGCTCGCGACGCATAACGATCCTCAACAATGAGGTCGTCGAACAATTGGTCATCTACGTTTTCAACGTGGTAGTTCTACGAAGCACCCTGGACACGGGCGGCGAGCAGTTCGTTCGTAATCGCGATGACATGCTCGAACAGCTCGCCGAGATCGACAAGCTGAACCTCGAAGCCGCAGGCGGCGGCGGTGAGCGGGCGATGGATCGCATGCGCTCTCGCGGCAAGCTCCCGGTGCGCGAACGCATATCTGCGGTACTCGACGCAGACTCGCCGTTCTACGAGATCAGCCCGCTCGCCGCCTACTGCTCCAACTATGCGGTTGGCGGGGGGCTCGTCATGGGTATCGGTGTGATTTCTGGGGTCGAATGCATGATCCAGGGCAACGACCCGACCGTGCTCGGCGGGGCCATGACCTCGTTCGCTGGCAAGAAGCTCATGCGAGCCATTCAAATCGCTCGTGAGAATCGCTTGCCTTATGTGCAGTTTGTTGAATCCGCCGGTGGCGATCTGCGGGGCGACGAAGATCCCGAGCGCCAAATGCGCGAACAAACCGATCACTTTGGTGAGTCAGGCCGCCTGTTTTACGACGTGACCGAGCTGTCCAAACTTGGTATTCCTTCGATCGCCGTTGTCTTCGGGTCCTCGACTGCCGGCGGGGCCTACCAACCGGGCATGAGCGACTACAACATCTTCATCAAGGAACGCTCCAAGGTCTTTTTGGGCGGCCCGCCATTGGTGCAGATGGCGACGGGCGAAGTCTCCGACGATGAGACGCTTGGGGGAGCGCAGATGCACGCCGAAACGAGTGGTCTGGCCGACTACCTGGCAGAGGACGAGCTCGATGCATTGCGCATCTGTCGCGAGGTCGTTGGTCATCTCAACCATCGCAAGCGCGGGTACGGCCAGACCGGTTCGGGCGAATCTCCTGTGCTCAACAGCGAGGACTTGCTGGGACTCATGAGCCGAGATTTGGCTGCGGCAGTCGACGTTCGCGAAGTCATTGGCCGAATCACCGACGGCAGTCGGTTCGAAGAGTTCAAGGCCCGCTACGGCAACACGCTGATTTGTGGTTGGGCCGACATCCATGGCTTTCCCGTCGGCATCTTGGGCAACAACGGCCCGCTGTTCAATGAGAGTTCGAACAAGGCGGCGCAATTCATCCAGTTGTGCAATCAGCAGGACATCCCATTGCTGTTCCTGCACAACATCACCGGCTATATGGTCGGCAAGGACTTCGAGCACGGTGGCATTGTCAAGAACGGCAGTCGCATGATCAATGCGGTATCGAATTCGACGGTGCCCCACATCAGCGTCATCCTCGGCTCAAGCTATGGCGCCGGAAACTACGGCATGTCGGGTCGAGGCTTCAACACTCGCTTTACCTATTTGTGGCCAACGGCCAAGATTGCGGTGATGGGCCCGAAACAAATCGCCGGTGTCATGTCGCTGGTGCGGCGGGCTCAAGCAGCGCGCAAGGGCATCGAGTTTGACGAAGAAGCCGACGCGGCAACGGTGGCTTCCGTCGAGCACTATCACGAGCTGAAGTCGCTGGCGCTGTACGCCACCGGCCGCATCGGCGACGACGGCATCATCGATCCTCGAGACACTCGAGACGTCGTGGGGATGTCGCTGTCGGTTTGCCACAACAACGATGTCAAGGGAGCTGAGGGTTTCGGTGTCTTCCGCTAAATCAATCACACCAATCCGGCGGCTGTTGGTCGCAAATCGCGGCGAGATCGCTCGCCGCATCTTCCGCTCCGCGCACGCCATGGGCATCGAAACGGTTGCCGTTTTTGCCGACGGAGATGCGGACGCCCCGTTCGTGAGCGAAGCCCATCAGGCGGTTTCGCTTCGAGGGCGCAGGCCAGCCGAGTCCTATCTGGACATGGCCAAGGTCCTCGATGCTGCTCGGGTGACAGGCGCCGATGCCGTGCATCCGGGCTACGGGTTCTTGGCAGAAAACGCTGCCTTCGCCCAAGCAGTTGTTGACGCCGGGCTCATCTGGGTTGGACCTTCGCCACACGCCATTGCATCGATGGGCGACAAGCTTGCCGCCAAGCAACTTATGGTCGACGCCGACGTGCCCACACTGCCATCTGTTGAAGTCACGCTGGATCTTGATCTCATCAAAGCAGCCACCGAGATCGGGTTTCCAGTTCTGGTCAAGGCCACCGCCGGTGGCGGTGGTAAAGGCATGCGGGTCGTCGAGTCGGTCGATGCATTGGCCGACGCGGTTGCAGGTGCCCAACGCGAAGCCACGTCCTCATTCGGCAACGGCATCGTTTTCCTTGAGAAGTATCTCCCTGCGCCGCGTCATATCGAAATTCAAGTCATGGGTGACAGCCACGGAGAACTCGTTCACTTGTTCGAACGTGAGTGTTCGATCCAACGCCGTCATCAGAAAATCATCGAAGAGGCTCCGAGCCCAGTACTGGCAGAGTCGCTTCGTGCCGCAATGGGCGATGCTGCGCTGGCGGCAGCTCGCGCCATTGGCTACTCGTCGGCAGGCACGGTCGAGTTCTTGCTCGACGGCCAGGGTGATCAGGCCCAGTTCTGGTTCCTCGAGGTCAACACCCGGATCCAGGTCGAGCATCCTGTCACCGAAGAAATCACCGGGGTTGATCTGGTGCGCGAACAGCTTCGCGTCGCGTCGGGCCATGCGCTCAGCTTCTCCCAAAGTGACCTTGCAATCGATGGGCATTCGATCGAAGCGCGCCTCTATGCCGAAGACCCGGCCAACGATTTCCTGCCGGCGATAGGCACGTTGCACGCGTTCGAAGTGCCATCGTCGCCGGTCGCCCGGGTTGATACTGGCGTGGAGACAGGGTCGCTGGTAGGTGTCGACTTCGACCCCATGCTGGCCAAAGTAATCGTGCACGCCGAAACTCGCTCCGAGGCTGCTCTGCGGCTGGCTCTGGTGCTTGACAACATGGTGATCGCCGGGGTCACCACCAACCGGGACTTCTTGGTGGCCACGCTGCGCAGCCCGGCTTTTCTGGCGGGTGACACCACCACCGATTTCATCGAACGGGTGCAACCCCAGGCTGCGTTTGTGCCGGCGGCCGACGACTTGGTGTTGGCGGGGGTTGCGGCGGCTATGTATGCACAAGAAGCGAACCGCAGTGCGCCTGGAGTACTTGGCTTCATGCCTCGGGGCTATCGGAATTCCTCGATGCCGGCTGAGCGAGCGCTGTTTGGCCACAACGAGCAGTCGCTGACCGTTCAGTATCGAGCCGTACGCGGTCAGTCATTTGAGACAGTTGCGCTGCTCGACGATGTCGAACAAGAAGCAAGCATGGACGTTCGAGTTGTATCGACCGATCTCGAACGGGGAGCAATCACACTCGATGTCGACGGCGTGCAGACGCCGTTGCGCGTCGTCGAGACCGGCAGCGGTGTCATGGTGCACACGCCGGCGGGTGCAATCAATCTCGATCATCGCTCTCGATTCCCAGACTATGCCTCGGTCGAAGTTGCCGGTGGGCAGACAGCACCTATGCCCGGCAAGGTTTTGTCGGTGCACGTGGGTGCTGGCGATCAGGTGACCGCAGGGCAAACGCTCGTCATCATGGAAGCCATGAAAATGGAGCACACGATTACGGCCCCCGTCGATGGTCTCGTCGCCGAGTTGCGCTGCGCTGAGGGCGACCAAGTAGACAACGGTCAAGTGCTCGTAGTGCTGGAGTAGGCCTGTCTTGCCACCGTCGCGCACCTATCGGCCACGGTTTCTGTGTGTAGTCGCGCCAGACGCAGGGCTTCTGTTGGTGCTGCGCGTCGGATGAAGGGCAGCTGGTCATTGGGGCGTGGATCCTGGAGTTGGGTCATGGTCAGTAAAGGCGCCCAGGTTGCATCCGATGGTCCTTCGCCGCCTCGACCTTGGTATCAGGGTTTGGTTTATCGGGCAACGATGCGCGTGCTTT
>Ga0209828_1002421_pt1 | contig 15508 bp, 14 predicted proteins | sample MaitaG_FD_187429 | JGI IMG/M metagenome (GOLD analysis project Ga0209828, IMG submission 187429) | Marine algal microbial communities from Maine, USA - Maine_Asex2 metaG (SPAdes) (version 2) | ecosystem: Host-associated > Algae > Red algae > Unclassified | place: Maine, USA | collected 2015-01-05 | reverse complement strand
CACCGATTCGTTGCGCTAGTCCGGCTACGTGGACGGGTTCGAGCGTATCCAGAAATTGCTCGACGAGGGCCTGATCAAAATCGCTCGCAGCATCTGACTCGGAAACGGGCTTGGGTGGTCTCCGATGGGCAAGGAAGAAGGCATCAAGAGAACGACCGATCTCGTGTGGGTCTTCGAGTACCGACAACTTTGCGATGAGCGCTCCGAGTGAGAGCGCCGATACGGTCGCAGGTCCGGCCTCGAGATCGCGGAGCACGTCAGGCGAGTGGCCAAGGAGACTCGTGAGCCCTTCAAGTCGCAGGCAGGTGCCGACGTAGTGAACAGGCCCTTCAAGCGTAATCGTGTACGGATTCTCGACCGGGAAGTAAAGCGCAGCGAAGTCGTGCAGATTCGGGCTCAGCACAAGATCGACGGCGTTGTCGGGAATAACCGGCAGCTCGACCGTTCCCGCCTCGATGCTCAGCGACCAGTGATAGTGAACGGCGGTACCAAGTTGCGCTGACGCGGGCAGCAACCGGCATTCGGCGCCAGGTGTGCCGCCGACCTGATAGAGCTGTCGCGGATTGTAGCGGTAGGACTCGGTACCGAACATCACTTCTCTCAGGATGAGACCTTGAACGTTTCTGAGAACGCCATGAACAATCGATGCCACCGAGCTGCAATTTGATGCAGCCCACCCGCAACTCGACCAAGGTTCAGAGAGAGCCGCGAAGCCTCGCCGCCGTTCGTCACCTGGTTGCCGAGTCCTCCTCTGCACCCGTTTCCTGGTCCATCGATTTCAGGAAGCGGAAGATGTCGCTGTCGGTCGACAGGATCATGGTGGTGTCGTCGGCAATGATGCTCTCGTAGGACTGCATCGTGCGGGTGAACTCGTAGAAGGCCACCGACTCATCACTCTGGTTGTAGGCCTTCGCATAGATGGCCGATGCCTTCGCGTCTGCCAGTCCGCGTATCTCCTCGACCTCACGATAGGCTTCCGACTGGACCTTGTTCAGATCACGTTCCCGGTTACCGCGAATTCGCGCCGCTTCCCCATTGCCTTCGGAGAGGAAACGCTCCGCGATCTGGCGCCGTTCACTGATCATCCGGTCGTAGATCTTGGGCCGCACGCTCTCGTTGTAGTTGATGCGTTTGAAGCGGATGTCGAGCAGCTCGATGCCGAAGACACCGACCTTGTTGGCCGCGGCAGCGAAGATCTCCTTCTCGACCTGGCTGCGGCCCTTGCGGATGGGGACGAGAGAGCCAATATCCTGCGCAACCTCTTCATCGGTCAGCAAGGCGTCGCGCAACGGTACGCGATCCTTGGTGGTGCGAATGATCTCGATCAACTGGTGCTTGGCGACGGCGTTGCGCGTTTCGCTGCCGAGGATGTCATCGAGGCGTGATTGCGCACTGCGTTCGTCACGCAGGCGAAGGAAGAATTGCAGCGGATCGACAATGCGCCAGCGCGCGAACAGATCCACCGAGATGTAGAGCTTGTCCTTGGTGGGCATGTCCGACGGTGGTCCGTCCCATTCCAGTACTCGCTTGTCCAGTGGATTCACATCCTGCACGAACGGTGTCTTGAACTTCAGTCCCGCTGTTGTCACCGGTTCGCCCACTGGTTTGCCGAACTGCGTGATGATGACCTGCTCTACTTCATCCACGGTGTACAGCGAACTCATCGCGATGAAGCCTGCGATGGCAAGGGCGACCAGCAATGCGATCAGCTTGTTCATGGTTGCAACTCCTTCGCTGTATCGAGATTCAACAGCGGCAGGATGCCTGCCGATTGTGCGTCGACAATGATCTTCGAGCGAATGCCGGGCATCACATCCTGGAGGGTTTCGAGATAGATGCGCCGCCGCGTGACTTCCGGTGCACGAAGGTACTCGGTCAGGCTCGCATTAAAGCGGAGGGCATCACCCTCGGCCTCGTTGATCCGCTTGATGCGATAGCCGTCAGCCTCGCGTATGCGCTGATCTTTCTCACCTTCTGCCAGCGGGATTACCTTGTTGTAGTCGCGCCGTGCCTCGTTGATCAGTTTCTCCTTCTCCTGTTGTGCCTGGTTCACTTCGTTGAACGATTCCTGCACCGGCTGTGGCGGATTGATGTTCTTCAGCTGTACCTGGTCGATGCTGATGCCCATGGCGTACTTGCTGGTGAGCGCCTGCATGCCGACCAGCGCCTCCGATTCGATTTCCTGACGGCCGATCGTGATGACCTCGTCGACGGTACGATCGCCGACGACCTCGCGCATGACGGATTCGGAGACGTAGCGCAAAGTAGCTCGGGGCTCGCGTACCTCGAACAGGAATTTTGCGGGATCCGAGATGCGGTACTGCACCACCCATTCCACCAGTGCGGCGTTCAGATCCCCGGTGACCATTTCGGTTTCGCGCTGGCCGTCGGTGGGTTGCTGGAAGGGGTCGGCTGCGCCGGCGGTAGCGAACCCGAACTCCTGTTTCAACTGCCGCTTCACGGGTACGACCGTGGCCCGATCGATGCCGAGCGGTAGCTTGAAGTGCAGACCGGGTGTCACGTCTTTCAGATACTTGCCGAATCGCTGGATGACCGCCACAGAATCACTCGGCACCGTGTAATAGGCGGTCCACGCGCCGATTCCTGCCAGGAGCATCAGGAGCACGATGAGCAACCCACCGATGCCACCGGCAGAGGCGCCGCCCAAGCGGCTGCCGGAACCGCCTCCTGAAGGTGCACCACCGATGCCGCCGCTCTGGCCGCTACCCTGGTTGCCACCCGCGCCGCCACTCGGCCGCTTGTTTGGTCGGCCACCGCCGAAGAGTCCTTCGAAGCGGGCCTTCAACTGGCGGAACAATTCCTCGAGGTCGGGTGGGCCACCGCCTGAGGGTGGGCCGCCCCAACCGCCTCCGTTACCCGTTGAAGGCACTCCTCGCGGACCTGATCCATTTGACGGCGGCACTGTATTCGCTCCAGAGGGCTGACCGGTGAGCCAGCCGTCCACCATACGCGGTCAAGCGTTTACTTGTTAGAGTTCAGCGTGCCGTCATCGACGCGATCGCGTCCCGGATGCTCTGGATCCAGAGTCCCTCGTTGGCCGGGTAGCGACCGCTCTGTCCATTGAGGCGTGGCATCTCCTTGCCGCCAGCGTGATGCAGGCCAATCAGCTCCCAGTTCTGATTGAACAAGGGACTCCCCGAGCTGCCGCCTTCCGTGGGCGATCGATAGTGCACCCGCGGTGCTTCGTGATCGAGCAAGAGGTTGTCGTTCAACGAGAATGAGATATTGCCGCCCTTGGGATGACCGATGACGTAGATGCGCTGATTGCGATCGATGAGAGGCAACCGCCGGGCGATCGGGCAAGGGTCGGGGAAGTCGCCTTCTTCATGGAGCGCGAGCACGGAAAAATCGAGCTCTCGGCGCGGTGACTGTGCCAGTACGCGATCGATGGTGAAGACGCGCGTCGGAAATTCTGATGCTTCGAACATCAACATGGCGGCGTCAGGCGGCACGGCCGCCGGTATGCCGCTCTGCTCTTCGGCCGACTCGCTGATCACGTGCGCGTTGGTCAGGACGACCCAGCGCGCTGCATGCGCAAGTCCGAGGTCTTCCGCCTGAACGAGGAACCCGGTGCCGAAACCTTCACCCAGCTGATCGACGAACTTGCACACGGAACTTGCCCGCTCGAGGCCCTTGCGGTACCAGCCGAGATTGCGGAATCGATCCCTGCCGAGTATCTGCTCGTAACTTTCGTCTCTGAGCAGCGTGTCGATCATGGCTGACTCCGCGTGGGCATCGGCGAGAGATACGCTGCCGCCTTCCCGATCGAGCAACGCGGCACGCAGAACCTCGAGGATGCGCGCATGCGCCGGATCGTTCACGTCGAGCTGCCACACCTCCTCGAACTGGCGCAATGTGCTCGCGATCTCGAACGCATCGACCGCCGAGTGCCCATTGGCGTCCGATTCGACGTAGCGGACGATCCAGTCAAGCGCCTGAGACATGTCATTCTCGGCGACATGGGCCTCCGCGACGGTCGCGCGTGTCCAGACGTCGACGTCACGGCTTGATGGATCCGAAGTGCCGGCACGCGTGATGATGTCGCGACCGCTGATCGATCCGGTACTCGGAACGAAGCCGGCAAGCTTGTCCCGAGTCGCACGTTGCTGCAAGGCGCAGCTGTTGATGCCGTGCCATAGCAGCCCTTCGTTGCGCCGGAACTCCTCCGCATAGAAGCGCTCGGCTGTCTCGAGCGCCGTTTGTCTTCGAGCGCCGTGAACGGCGCCGGTGCAGTAGATCTGCTTCCACGCACGGCCGAGCAGTCCGTGCGCTTCGGTCAGCTCATCCTGATCGCCCGACTCACGGCACTGAGCCTCGAGCTGGCGAAGCGTATGGATGCTTGCGCTCAGATGGCCAGAATCGATCAGCGCCTGTGCGTATAGCCTTTTGACTTTGGGCGTGTCGCAACCTTGCTGAAGCAGACTGTCGGCAACATCGAGAACATGCTCGAAACGGCGCTTGCGTCGTAACAGACCCAGCAGCTTGACCGCTTCATCGGGCGGGTAGGGGGATTGTCGCTTGCCCAGGTGCTTGATCAGCTCCTCGCACAGATCGCTCGTACGCTCGCTGTCGAAGGTGTCGAGACTCCGTTCGAGAGCCGCGGAGAACGCAGGCGGGTGCTCGACGATGACAGTTTCGACGTAGTCAGCGGCTTCCATCGAAAGTTCGCGAAGCGCATTGGCATCGAAGCTCGTGAGCGCATGGTCGAGTGCAGCGCGATAACGTGTGATCTCATCCATCGGCAGGCGCGATCACGTGATGTCGAGAAGACGAGCAAGGTGCTCGCGGAAAGTCTTCTGGCGATAATACTTGCCACTACTGTGACGCCAGCGCCCGCTGTTCCGCACGCGTTCATCGGTAATCACCCGCGCCCCGGATTGCTCATAGTCATTGGCGAGTCGGGCGTCGAAGGCGACCGGGTCGAGTCGGTCGTAGATATTGATCCAGTCCCCCTTGAGCTTCTCGGACGGGAAGGCGTCGCGTCGCTTGTAGGCGGGGTCGAAGTTGTCGTGTATCTCGCTGATTCCGAGTGGACTGCCGACCGTGATGTAACCGTCAATGGCAGGGCAGTTGGCAACGTTCTTCAGGCAGTCATAGCTGATGACCGTACCCATGCTGTGCGCCACCACCACATGCGGCCCGTCTGAGTTCGCCGCATCCTCGGCCAATTGCTCTGTGAACACGTCGCGTATATGTGTCCGCACCTCGTAGGTCTCGTTCGCACGCGGGGAGAAGCTTGCATTGAAGAGGTAGTGATGGACGTCCTTCAACAGCCGTTTCATGACCCGCGACTTGATGAACCAGGGAAGCGGAATGGCTTCGAAGTCGTAGCCGTCTTCCTCTCCCGCAGGCTGCTTCGGCAAGGCTTGGGCGTCTCGCCCGGGCGGTTCGCTGTCGAGTTCCAGCTTGCGCATCAATGCCTCTGTCACCTCCCTCTCGTCGGCAGGCAGGGACGCTATCCAATCGAGTTCCTCGTCAATGGCCGCGGTGCCGAGCGCGGCGTCTACCGACTCGTAGCTCGCGTCGCTCGCCGCAGGCTCTGCGTAGACTACATCCGCCCAGTACACCATCGAGCTGGTGACTGCCGCCGTATCGAGATCGAGCCCGCCGTCGGCAAGTGCTGCGAGCCAGTTCTCGAGCAGAACCTCCTTCGGTGGCATGTTGGATATACCGTGTATGAACGTCACGTGCGGCATGTTCCGTCTCCTGTCGATGTGTGTTCGCGGCTTCGCGCAGGCTTAGCGCCTGTCGCGATTGCTCGTGAGGCGCTTCTTGACGATAACCTGTGCCGCTCGTTCTTGCATCCTGATGCGCGGAAAACTCATCGTTAGCCTCGAGCAACGCGGTTCGGCCACGTTGGCGCCATCTGATCTTGAAGGCCGGGTCAACGGTTTTATCCGAGGCTGGGTCAACAGCTGCATCCAAGGCAGAGTTCAAGGCAGAGTTCAAGGCAGAATGAATAGTTGAATGACAGCTGAATGCACAGGTGGATCCACGGTTGGATCTGGCTCGAGTCCTCGTCATACCATTGAGGAATCAGTAGACTCGAGCGTTGCCGTACGCTTGCGTATCACTCGTGCTTGTTGACCTGTATTGCGAACGAACCGTGCCGGGATTCTGGAACGAACCGGTCAACGCGCTCACCAATCTGGCCTTCATCCTGGTTGCGAGCGTCGCGTGGCGTGACATGTCCATGCGGAACCATGCCGATAGGCTCGAACAGGGCGTAATCGTGCTTGCAGGTTCGATCGGTGTCGGTTCCTTCCTGTTTCACACCTTTGCCGAACGGTGGGCCGAGCAGGCCGATATCGTACCCATCTGGTGCTTTGCCGGGAGCTATGCGCTGTTGACTGTCTATCGATCAACGGGCCAGGACATCATGCGCACCGCGCGGATTGCAGCGATTGCCGTGGTTGCGACAGGCTCGATCATGCTCGCTACCCGAGGCGGCCTGACAACGGATGCCGATGATAAAGCGCTGCCCTTGAACGGCTCGCTTCAATACGCACCGGCGTTGGTGGCACTGGTCATTTTCTCCGTGATAGCTCAATGGCGCGGCCATCCGGCGCGCAGGCATTTTCGCAGGGCAACGTTGATTTTCTGCCTTGCCTTGTTCTTTCGCAGCATTGACCTGCTTGTCTGCACTGCCACCGGAGGTATCGGCACGCACTTCCTGTGGCATATCTTGAACGCGTTGATGATCGGAATTCTCTTGCAAGCCCTGGTGACGAAGATGCCACCGCTGATCGGCTACCCGAAGTCCCGGTAGGCGGACCATGCTGGTTCATTGGCAAAGACGAAGTCGTAATATTCCCGGCCGCCGAGCTCGCTGCCCGCAGCCTCATCGACGATGACCTTGCAGTTCGCGTGCAGCTGGAGGGCAGAGGCACTCACCATCGAGCTGATGGGTCCTTCGATGGCGCGTGCAACGATTGACGCCTTGGCCTCGCCAGTAGCAAGCAGTATCAGCTCGCGCGCCTCGAGAATGGTGCCTACCCCCATCGTCAGCGCGCGCGATGGCACGCTCATCGGGTCGCCTCCGAACATCGCCGCGTTCTGCTTGCGCGTGGTCGGAGTGAGGCACTTGTCGCGCGTACGAGAGGCGAGCGATGACAAAGGTTCATTGAATCCGATGTGGCCTGCCTCGCCGATACCGAGTAGCTGCATGTCAATGCCACCGGCAAGCGTGATCCTGCGTTCGTAGTCTGCAGCGGCTGCCGCCAGATCCACCGCGTCGCCGGCCGGTACGTGCGTGTTCGCCGGATCGATGTCGACGCGAGAGAAGAGGTGATCCTCCATGTAGCGACGGTAGGAGTTCGGGTGGTTCGCACGCAAACCGATGTACTCGTCCAGGTTGAAGGTCGTGACATCTCCGAAGGAGACGCCGCTTGCCACCAGCTCAACGTACACGCGTTCCATCGTGCGGCCGGTGGCCAGACCGAGTACCAGCGCCGGTTGTGTACGCAGGCGTGTCTCCAGCAGAGCGGCGACCAGCGTGACAGCCCGCGCAGCGTCGGGACAGACGATCACTTCCATGTTGTGCTCGTCCATGTCTTGCGTGTGAACACGCTACCGAGCGCGAGCAGCGAGAGCCGACTGACGGAGGCTTGCACGGCATTTTCTCCGCGCATCACGCAGCCTCGCCGGAGGCCGCCCGGGGTGCGATGCGCTGGTCTTCGGCGTCGAACACATGACACTGTTCCGCGGCAATGGCAAGGCGACAGGTCGCGCCCGGGACGAATTCGTGCGCGCCGTCCAGCTTGGCGACCAAGGTCTGTTCATCGGCCAGAATCAGATGCACGAAGGACTCTCCGCCCAGGTGCTCGAACACGCTGACCTTGCCTTCGAGCGGGCCATTCTCATCGAGTTCGAGATGCTCCGGGCGGAGGCCAAGCCTGGCTGGGCCATTCGGCGCTGATGACGTGCAAAGGGTTCGATCTCCCAATCTGACCTGTCCTCCGCTGACGTCCGCGACCAGGAAGTTCATGGCGGGTGAGCCGATGAATCCTGCAACGAAGGCGTTGGCCGGTTGCCGGTACAGCTCGAGTGGTGTGCCGACCTGCTCGATGTTGCCATCTCTGAAGACCACGATCCGGTCAGCCAGGGTCATCGCCTCGACCTGGTCGTGGGTGACGTAGATCATCGTGTTGCCGAGGCGTTGATGGAGTTTCAGGATTTCCACACGCATGTGCACACGAAGCGCGGCGTCGAGGTTCGAGAGCGGTTCATCGAACAGGAAGACGTCGGGTTCGCGAACGATTGCCCGGCCGATGGCGACGCGCTGGCGCTGCCCGCCGGACAACTCGCGGGGCTTTCGCTCCATCATCTCCGAGAGGCCGAGAATGTCGGATGCGATGTTGACCCGCCGATCGATCTCGACGGGATCGACCTTGGCATGTTTGAGCGCAAAGCCAAGATTCCCGCGGACGTCCTTGTGCGGGTATAGGGCGTATGACTGGAACACCATCGCGATACCCCGATCGGCTGGTGGCAAGTGATCCACACGCTGTCCGCCGATGCAGATCTCGCCCTGCGTGGCCGTTTCGAGCCCGGCGATCATGCGTAGCATCGTCGACTTGCCGCAACCACTCGGACCGACGAAGACGACGAGCTCTCCGTCATTCACTGCCAGATTGATGTCGCGGATGACTTCAAGCTTGCCGAACGATTTCCGGATTCCCTTGAGATCGAGTGTGGCCATGCTGACTTACCCCTTGACGGCGCCCGCGGTTATACCGCGGATCAGTTGCTTCGAGAAGATCATGTACATCACCAGGACTGGCAGGATCGCGACTGACAGGGCCGCAAGCACGGCTCCCCAGTTGACGGTGTACTGCCCGATGAATTGCTGCACGCCGAGCGTGACCGTGCGGGTCTCCTCTCCGGGAGAGAGGATCAGCGGAAACCAGAGATCGTTCCAGATCGGGATCATCGAGAACACCGCGACCGTCGCGATCACCGGGCGCACCAGCGGCACGACGACCTCAAAGAAGATCCGGTATTCGCTGAGGCCGTCGATGCGCGCACTGTCCTTGATCTCGCGCGACACCGAGCGCAGGAACTCGGTAAAGATGAAGATCGCGATCGGCAATCCCTGGGCGGTATAAACGAGGATGAGCGCGGTCAGGGTATTCGCAAGTCCCATATCGACAATCAGTTCGAGCAGCGCGACGGTACCGAGCCGGATAGGCACCATGATGCCGAGGATCAGGTAGATACCGATGAACGTATCGCCGGGAAACCGGTACTCGGAAAGTGCGTGTGCTGCCATCGCGCCCAGTAGCAGGATCAGCGCGAGAGAGACACCGGTGACGATCATGCTGTTGCTGAAGTAGAGCGGAAAGTCGCTGTTCGTCAGCACGCTCGCATAGCCCTTCGCAGAGAAGCTCTCGGCGTCGGGAATGGTGAGCGGGCTACCGAAAATCGCACGCTTGCTCTTCAGGCTGTTGATGACGATCAGTGCCAGCGGAAACAGCGCCAGCGCCGAATAGGCCAGGAGTACGGCGTGAATGCCGGCGCTCGAGATACGTTCTTTCATTATCATCAGCTTGTGAACCTCTGCAGGCGGCGCTGCACGCCGAAGAGGTAAGTACCCACGCCGACGAGAATGATGAAGAACAACATCGATGCGACGGTCGCGCCCATGTAGACATCGCCGAGTTGGGCCTGGAACCCGAAGAAAGTGCGAAACAGGAAGGTGCCCATGACGTCGGTCGAGCCGTCAGGCCCGGCCAGTCCACCTTGTATCGAATAGATCAGGTCGAAGCTTGCGGTGAAGTTTCCGATGTAGGTGAGGATGCCGACCAGGCCGAGTGTGGGCAGGATCAGCGGGAGCTTTATCTTCCAGAAGATCGACCAGCCCGAAAGCCCGTCGATGCGCGCCGCCTCGATCGTCTCCTCGGGGACGTTGAGAAGGGCGGCATAGAACAGCATCATCGGAATGCCGACGTACTGCCAGATCGATATCAACGTCACGGTGACCAGCGCCGACGTCTCGAGCCCGAGCCAGGGCTTGAAGAAACTGCCTGCGCCGATGAAGTTCATGAACGCGGGGGTCACGCCCCACAGCGGTGAGAGTATGAGCTGCCAGATGAAACCGACGACGACGACGGACAGGAGCGTCGGCAGGAAGAAGATCGTGCGATACGTTGCCGCGCCCTTCAGGGTCGGAACGCTAAGCATGGCTGCAAGTGCAAGTGCTATCGGGTTCTGGATGAGCATGTGCAGCAGGAACAGGAGCACGTTGTTCTTGAAGGCGTTCCAGAATTGCTCGGCCCAGTAGGGCTCACTCATCATCCGGGCGTAGTTGGCGAAGCCGACATACGTGCGTTCGCCCGATTCGACCTGGAACAGCGACAGCCTCAGGGACTCGGCGATCGGATAGATCGCGAACACTGTGTAGATCAAGGTGGCCGGCGCCAGGAACACCAGGATGTACCAGCGAATGGGGGTACGTCTTCGCAAGCTGACCTCCGGGTCGGGGGCTTTTGCTGAAGTCGACATCGACGACATTCTCCGGAGTGAGCGAAGGTACGACGCTACCAGTCATTGCCGTGGCAAGAGCATCGAGGTAAGATACAAATCTAAAACAAATAAGTAACCAATGCAATACAAATTATCAGAGACGAGATCGTGACTTCCCGGACGGGTCCAAAATACATTCGTGTTGCCGAGGACATCCGCAAGAGAGTCGAAGGGGGTGACTTCCTTCCGGGCCAGTCACTGCCGACAGAGCGTGACTTCGTCGAACACTTCGGTGTCTCGCGCGTGACGGTGAGGCGCGCACTCAGGGAGCTCGTCGATGCCGATTTGCTCGAGTCGCGCCAGGGGTCGGGTTACGTCGTGCAACCTCGCGTCAATCAACCCCTCAACCGGGTAACGGGTTTCTCCGAGGATTGCCGCTCACGCGGCATTGAACCGGGTTCGGTGTTGCTCGAACAGGGTGTTGGAGGAAGTGACGCTGAGGAAAGCGCACACTTCGGCATACGACCTGGCACACGCGTGATGCGCTTTCGACGCGTTCGCACCGGTGACGGCGAGCCCATGGCGCTCGATCACACAACCTTGTTGCCAAGTTGCATGCCGGACTGGCCATGGCCAGAGGACAGCCTCTACCTTGCGATGGAGAGTGCAGGCTTTCTGCCCGTGCGCGTGCGGCAGCGCTATCTGCCTGTGCTCGCTGATGCTGCACTCGCCGAATACCTTGGGGTCGCGACCGGCGCGCCGCTGATGCATGTGATTCGAGCGGGTTACGCTTTGGGCGATGTGCCGGTCGAATATGCGCGCTGCTGGTTTCGTCCTGACCGGCTCACTTTTACTCACGAGGTCACCCGCTGAGCATGTCCGAGCCGTACCTGAAGACAAGCGGCCGTTGGTGGCAACCTGACGGATTCATCGATGGCAGCTGCGTCCACGATTCGCGTGTGCAGGTGTTCGAGCCCGGTGCTGTCGATGGCGAGACCCGGTTTCTGCCGGCGGCAGTCGATCTGCATGTACATGGCGGCGGCGGACACGACGTGATGGACGGCGAGGCGGCCATTCGCGGCATGCTCACCTTGCACTCGGCCCACGGTACCGGCGCGGCGCTGGCGACTTCGGTCACCGCGCCACATGCCGATACGGAGCATTTTCTCGAAGGTGTGGCACGCGTCATGGCGATGCCGGGTGAGGGCGAAGCGACGCTGCTCGGAGCACACCTCGAAGGTCCTTTCATCAACCCTGACAAGCTCGGCGCGCAGCCGCCGTTCGCGGTCGCCCCGGACGCCGAGCGACTCGAGCGCTGGTTCCAAAGCGGGGTCGTGCGCGTGATCACCTTTGCGCCCGAGCTTGATCCGGATGGCGCTGTCCTTGCCGCCTGCCGTCGTCATGGGGTGCGCGCTCAGATCGGTCATACGCTGTGCAACTGGGCCGAGGCGTGCACAGCGTTGGACGCGGGCTGCGGAATCACGCATCTCTACAACGCCATGAGCGGCTTCAGCCACCGTGAAGGGGGCACCGTGACGGCGGCGCTCGCCCGGGCCGAGTATGCCGAGATCATCACGGACGGCCTGCATGTCGATCGGGTCGCCTTCGAGGCTGCGCGGCGTGCGGTACCCGGCTTGTATTCCGTTACGGACGCCACCGCTGCAACCGGCATGCCTGACGGACAGTATGCGCTCGGCTCGTACACCGTCGAGAAGCGCGCCGGGCGCGTCCTGTTGCCCGATGGCACACTCGCCGGCAGCTGCCTGACACAGCGAGCATCACTCGAGGTACTTCGCGGCTGGGACCTGGACTGGCATGCGATCGGTGCGCTGACGAGCGCGGTGCCGGCTCGCTGGCTTGGCGTGACGTCAGTCGGGCGCATTGGTCCCGGCGCACTCGCGCATTGGCTGGAAATCCAGGATGACGAGCCTGTCGCGTTCTGGCGCTACGGGGTTCGTCATGCGTGGTAGGGCTTTACCTCTTTGGAGTGATCGTGTTCGCTACACCCGATAGAATCGATATCGGAACATGACAAACATTCTCTGGAGGACGCAGCATGCAATACCGAACGCTAGGCCGCACGGGCTTGCAGGTCTCGGCAATCGCGATGGGCACCTTCACCTTCGGTGGACGGGATGCCTTTGCAAGGGCAGGGAATCAAGGCGTCAAGGAGGCCCGGCGAATCGTTGACCTCTGCATCGAGAATGGTGTGAATCTCTTCGATACAGCCAACATGTATTCAACGGGACTCTCCGAGGAGATACTTGGCGAGGTTCTCGAAGGCCGCTATGACGACATTCTTGTCACGTCGAAGGCGCGCATGCGCATCGGCGCTGGACCGAACGATGAAGGCACATCGCGCTATCACCTGATTCGCGAGTGTGAGCGTTCGCTGAAACGGCTGCGTACAGACCACATCGACATCTACTACGTGCATGAATGGGACGGCATGACATCGGTCGAGGAGACGATGGCGGCGCTCGACACGCTCGTCCAGGACGGCAAGGTGAGGTACATCGGTTGCTCGAACTACTCCGGCTGGCATGTCATGAAGTCACTTGCCGCAGCCGACCAGCGGCACGCTGTGCGTTTCGCCACCCAGCAGATCCACTACACGCTGGAGGCGCGCGAGGCTGAGTACGAACTGTTGCCGCTATCGGTGGCCGAGGGCCTGGGCGTATTGGTCTGGAGCCCGCTCGCGGCGGGCTTGCTCTCGGGCAAGCACCGTCGCGGACAGCCCGCGCCCGAGGGTTCGCGCCAGGCGGCGGGCTGGAACGAGCCACCGATCCGGGACCCCGACAGGCTCTGGAACATCGTCGACGTGCTCGTCGAGATCGGCGACGCCCGCGGTGTATCTGCAGCTCAAGTGGCACTCGCGTGGACGCTGACGCGTCCTGCCATTGCCTCGCTTGTCGTCGGCGGGCGCACTGAGGCGCAATTTGCGGACTGTCTCGGAGCGGTGGATCTGATACTGGGTGACGAGGAGCTGAAGCGACTCGACGACGTCAGCCGATTACCGCTGATTTACCCCTATTGGCATCAGCACAACTTCGCGCTGCCACGACTCAGTGCGGCAGACCGTGCTCTGCATGACAGCTACCCTGACCGACACTATGGTGGTGAGGACTCGCTCGTCTAGTTCGTACCTGGCACGTCACCGTTCCGGTCAGCCAGGGCCTTGATGATGGTGCGCATGGCCAGCATGCCCGGGTCATCCATGCCGATCGTCTTCTCGCCATACATGCGGGCGCGTCCGATTGTTGCGCGCTCATCACGCAGCGCATCCAGTGCCTCGTCCACGGCGCGGGCGGCAGCGTCTGCCACCGCTACCGCATCGCTTTCACCTGCCGTTGCCCTGGCAACCGCATCGAGACTGTCGAGCACCGTCTTGCCGCCGACTTCGGCCTTGCCCCGGGCCTGCATCGCATCACGGGCAATGCCCGCAAGTTCGGAGAGGCGTGCGGCTTCCAAGTTCGTCTCGCCCTTGAGCGTCTTGGCCATGGCCATCAAACCGGTCGCTACCAGGGTGCCGTAAGACGAACCCGAACTCTTGGTGAATGCCTGTGCACAGGCAAGCAGCGCCCTGCCGAGATCCGCAGGCAGCGCGTCGGTCTGTTCAGTCACGAGCGCCATGCCGCGACTCAGGGTGATGCCGAGATCGCCATCGCCGAGTGCGCCGTCTGCCTCGTTGAGCATCTCGAAATCGCGCTCCGCTGCGACACCAAGACGCTCGATCGCAGCGACAAGCGCTGCGCGATCAATAGTCACCCGACTCTCCAGAAGGCACAATCGCAAGGTGCCTTGAGCAAGGTCTCGAGCTCGTCGTCGAGCTTGCAGAGCGTGAACGAGACACCGGCCATCTCCATCGATGTGGCATAGCGCCCGATCAGTGGCATGACAAGGGTGGCTCCGCTTGCCTCGATGCGCGCCTTGACGGTGCGGAAGAGAATATAGAGTTCCTCTGGCGGCGTCGCACCCAGGCTGTTGACGAGGACGGACACCCTGTCGCCGCCGGTGAGCGGCAGGTCGGCGAGCAGACGGTCCATCATCTCGCCGGCAATTTCGTCCGCAGGTTTGAGCTTGCCGCGCCAGACACCCGGTTCGCCGTGGATGCCCATGCCCATTTCCATCTCGTCGTCGGCGATCTCGAATGTCGGTTTGCCCGCCCGGGGCACTGTGCAGGAACCGAGAGCAGCGCCGATCGATCGGCAGGCGTCAGCCGTCTTCTGTGCGACGGCTGTGACCGCGTCGAGATCACGCCCTTGTTCCGCAGCAGCCCCGGCCGTCTTGAAGGCGTAGATCATGCCAGCCACACCGCGACGCTTCTCGCGCTCGGCAGGCTCTGCCGATGCGACATCGTCGGCGAGCAGAACGGTGCTGCAGCTGATGTCTTCGAAGTCGACAAGCTCCCCTGCCATGTCGAAGTTCATGACATCCCCACCGTAGTTGCCATAGAGTCGCAGGACGCCCGCGCCTGTGTCAGCAGCGCGGATCGCGTCGGCCATCTGTTCGGCCGACGGTGATGAGAACACATCGCCGATGGCGCAGGCGTCGAGCAGGCCCTTGCCGACGTAGCCGGTGAAGACCGGCAAGTGACCTGAGCCACCACCCGTGACGATGCCGACCTTGCCCTTGTCGCCAGGGGTTGCCCGCGCAACGACACGATGGCTGTCGCCGTGCAGGCGGTAGTGCTCGGGGTGGGCGGCGACAAGGCCGTCGAGCGTCTCGTCAACGTAATTCGCGGGGTCGTTGAGTATCTTTTTCATCGCTTGTATCTCGGTGAGTGGATTTGCCTCGTCGAAAGGTAGGGCCCGATGCCTGTGCCGGAATCAACGGCCGGAGTCAGCGACCAGGAGCAGCGGCCGGAGTCAGCGACCGAAATCAGCGGGATGTGCTTGTCGAAGTCCTCGCGTGACGCAGGCCGGACCAGTCATAGGTGTTGATGAGCATGACAAATATCAGCAGCGTGCCCCAGATCATCTCGCGAGCAAAGTTGGATACCTGCAGCATGTTCAGGCCGCTC
>Ga0209828_1002420_pt1 | contig 15515 bp, 11 predicted proteins | sample MaitaG_FD_187429 | JGI IMG/M metagenome (GOLD analysis project Ga0209828, IMG submission 187429) | Marine algal microbial communities from Maine, USA - Maine_Asex2 metaG (SPAdes) (version 2) | ecosystem: Host-associated > Algae > Red algae > Unclassified | place: Maine, USA | collected 2015-01-05 | reverse complement strand
CCTGTTGCTCCTGTATCTCCTTTTTCTCCTTGTGCGCCTGTTGCTCCCGTAGCTCCTTGGGCGCCTGTAGCACCTGTCGCTCCGTCTGCTCCTGCTTGGCCAGTTGCACCTGTAGCACCTGTTGCACCAGTAGCTCCTGTTGCACCAGTATCTCCTTTTTCTCCTTGTGCGCCTGTTGCTCCGTCTGCTCCATTAGCTCCGTCTGCACCTGCAGCTCCTGTTGCCCCGGTAGCTCCTTGGGCGCCTGTAGCACCTGTTGCTCCTGTATCTCCTTTTTCTCCTTGTGCGCCAGTTGCTCCATTAGCTCCGTCTGCACCTGCAGCTCCTGTTGCTCCCGTAGCTCCTTGTGCGCCTGTAGCACCTGTCGCTCCCGTTGCTCCTGTGTCTCCTTTTTCTCCTTGAGGACCTTGAGGCCCTATTGCACCATCTGATCCTATTGGACCAGCTGGACCTGTTGGACCAGTTGCTCCTGTAGCTCCATCTAAACCAGCAACGCCTTGTGCCCCGGTTGCTCCTGCAGCTCCTTGTGGACCTGCTGCGCCAGTTGCACCTGTTGCTCCTGTTGCTCCAACTGCACCTGTGGCACCTGTTGCACCTTGAGGACCAGCTGGACCAATAGCTCCTCTTGGACCTTGAGGTCCTGCAGATCCCATTGCTCCAGTTGGGCCTTCTTTACCTTGTGGACCAGTTGCTCCTGCTGGACCTTGTGATCCTTCAGGACCTTGTGGGCCTTGTGGGCCAACTTGACCTTCTATGCATTCCCAAATAGGAAATTCATCTGAACCTTTGTTTACCTCAAGACAATTTGTGTCCTTATTAAATATAATAGCACCGCAGAGAGGGGTGGGTATAGCATCTCTTTGCGCTGATGTCATCCTTGGAGGAATAAACGCTTTATCTATAGCTTCTAATTCAAGGATTGATCCGTCATCAATTACTGTCTCATCACCGCCGATTTTCATCTGGGAATGGGCAACATTTGATGAACAAATTAATAGCCCAATGAGCAGAACGCATTGGACACACAATCTGGCAGAATGACGCAGATTGATCGTCTTAGTTTTGAACATTTTTGTAAATTTTAACAACATTTCGGAATATATTATACAATAAATTATATGTTAATCAATAACAGTTGGAAAATTGAACGTAGCATTACACCCTAGCAAACATGATAAAAATTATGCTGTTGACAAAATTATATATGATATAAAATTCACATAATTAATTTAACGATATATAAGGCACTACAAGCTTAATTCATATAAATATTTATTTTAGTATATAAACAGTTACATTTCAGTATATTACTCTCTTTTCAACAATCTTATCAACTCTACTCTTGTATCGCTTACTTCCTCGGCTATAAGTTCAAATTTTTCAATTACAACCTTTTCCTTTTTTGCAAGAATTTTACCAGATTTAGACAACAAAAATCCTGATAAGGTGTGGTAGTCACCAGAAGGAATTTCAAGTTCTGGATATTTAGAATTGAGATGTTCGATTTCTATTCGGCTTGAAAAAATGTATTCAGATGATGAGATTTTTATATCTGTAAATGAATCTTGATCATGCTCATCTTCAATTTCACCAAAAATTTCTTCGATCAAGTCTTCCATCGTAATCAATCCAGAAACACTCCCAAATTCATCAACGACACATGCGATATTCATTTCATTTTTTATGAAATGAGACATCAAATCTCTTATATTCATGGCCTCCGGAATAAACTGTATTGGCAATATCGAAGAAGTAATCGAATCTGGAAGTACCAAGACTTGTTGGTGATGAATGTAACCACGTACATTTTCAATATCCTTATCAACAACAATGACCCTTGAATGTCTAAATTTTTGGAATGTTGTGATTAGCGTATCTACTGATTCATTTCTATCAATAAAAACTATTTCCGTTCGAGGCACCATACAGTCTTTGACTTTGATTTTATCTAGTCGTAATGCATTGGTAAACAAATCTTTATCGATATCATCCCCATCTTCATCTAGTGCTTCATCTATGTAATGTTCTAAGTCAATTTTATTTAAATCTGTCGACGGTTTAATGATCGAATCTTTATAGAAATAGCTAATGATTCCCTTTGAAAACCACTTTGTAATATTAGTTGGAATAAATAGTAAAAATCTGAAAAATAATAAAGGATATGTGAATAGATATAGTACTTTCTGGGAGTATAATCCAAAGAGTAATTTTGGAATAAATTCACCAAAAAGGAGCACAATTGGTGTGATAAGCAGAGTAATCATTAATAGCTGAAGAAAGCCATCACCCAAACTTGGAATTAGTAGGGGGCTCAAGAGTTTAGTTGTAAAGAAAGTAAAGGCAACTAAGGCAATATTGTTACCAATCAACATTGAAGTTAGAAAGCTATCAGATTTATCATAAAAGTTACTTATAATTCGTCCTCGTCTACCTGATTTATCTTTATGAAGTTCAATTTCTAACTTATTTGCAGAAACAAATGCCATTTCCAAGCCTGAAAAAAAGGCTGAAAAAATCAGACAAATAAATATTGCTAAAACAAGCATTGATTCGTTTAGAAAAACAATTTAGAATAAAGTGCCAACTTATTGACGATTGTAAATAGCGATAGTCACGATATTTATTTCAATGCTTGGGATAATTTTTCAAATTTTGACTTGCCAAGAACCTCCTTTAGTTCGAAGCGGCTAAATTCTTGGTCAGTTGTTAAACCATATCCATAAATTGTATCACCTTGAATTGGTTTTGTAATCCGTACAAACCGAGAGGTGGTCATTGTTTGATCGAATTCGTTCCAAATCAGCTTTGTGGTTTCTAATTTGTCATTGTTGCGATTATATACAACCACACTATCTTCTGCTATAATTGTCCCTAGTCGTTCTATTCTGGTGGCATAGCTTGCATCCATATATGAATTAACAGATCCATTTTCTGATAGAAATTCTACGTGAAGGCCTTCAGGAAACTCTTCTTTCAAATCACTATTGAATGACTTTCTGATAAGCTTTGGACTGGTGATTCTAAGCTTTACTATTGCTGAATCTGAATATAATAACTCAATATTCGTTGTTATTTCTTGAGGAATCGCATCATCTTGTGATAAGTTTCTAATCTCAGTAAGTGTATTATTTCCACATGCAAGAATAGAAATTCCAATTAAAATACTCAATGCGTAAAATGTAAATCTCATTATTGGATAAGGGTTAAACTACCGCTAAAGGTCTTCGTCACACCGTCAATATACAGAACATCTGCAACCCAAGCATATACATCAGCTGGCAATTTTTCTCCATTAAAAACACCATCCCACCCTTCTGTAAGGTCATTTCCTTTTGAAAGAGAGGTTCCCTGATAAACTAGATTGCCCCATCTATTGAAAATATTTAGTTCTTCAATGCTTTCAACGGCTATACCTCCAAATAATTTGAAAAAGTCATTGTTTCCGTCATCATTTGGTGTGAAGGCATCTGGGGTGTAGACTTGTGCTTCTCGATCAACCTGTATATTGATAAGGACAGAATCTTGTTTTGTACAGCCAAAGCGATTTGTGGCAGTCAGAATAAATCTCGTAGGTACAACAGGCATGACTTCTGTGTTTGGGCAATCCCTGCAGTCTACAAAATCCGGTGGTGACCATTGAATTTCAGGATTATAAATCGATTGATCTACATATGCATCTAAAAACGTGGATGTGCCTAAGGCCAGATCCTGAACATCACCCGCGTCTATAACGATAGGCGGTCTTTCATAAACAGTCGTATCTAGAGGTACTTCACATCCCTTTTTATCTTGAAGAATTGCCGAATAGTCTCCACTAGGTAAATTTTGAAAAGTCAGAGTATCGATAATGGGTAATGTATTACCGTTATATAGCAAATTAACGCCTTGCCACCCTGGGTCGCTTAATACAGCTTGAAGTACACCTGTAGATGTCCCTGGACAATCGATAGTGTCGGTTATAAATATGCCGTCAAGGGTACTTACTCTAGGATCACAACAAGCTAATACATCTAAATCTATGACATCAACAGCTTGACATCCATTTGCGCTTTCGACAAGCAGAGAAATGACTTTCTGCCCAAAGGATTCGTACCTTATTGTATGCGGCCCTTCCGTAGTCTGTCGTCTAAATGGAACTGCCTCTTCGCCAAAATTCCAATCATGTCTGACGATCCCATCTTTGCCAGGTACAGTATTATCAGTAAAGGTAATTTCTTGATCGCATGCGATATTAGTTGGGTCTATTGAAATTTCGGTTTGGGGACCAACAAAAGTCCCAGTTGTCCCTTCAAAACTTAGGGTGAATCCAAATTCGCTATCACTAAAATTATTTACGATCAGGCCGTATGCAGTACCTGTTGTCATCATTATAGAAGCTACAAAATTATTATTATCACCTTCACAACCAGCTAATTCGGTGATATCTGACTCAGTAGATCTTAGTCCAGTCGCTCCGAGACACGACTCAGAATCTAGTCCACGAGAGATGCCTGCTGCCATACATCTTAAGCGTATTTTATCAGAACAGTCTCCAATGCCATTAGGTAGTTCATAAACAACAAAATCTAAATCTTCTTCAGGATTATTTTGATTATTTGGTGTCAAACTAAATATAAGTTCTCCAGGGTTTAAGCATTCGAAAACATACCAAACAGAAGCTGATTCGGAGGGTCCATTTGGATCTTGACCATCGATAAAGGTCGGATCGAGACATGAATCAGCAGCCTCATCATCATCGAGTCCTCCTCCAGTCAAATATTCGACAGCCAAGCTTCCTGTATCACAAAGAATAACCCCATCGGGGCAATCCTGCTCAGGACTTTTTCTTGGATTAAATGACCGAATACATAATTCAAAGTCACCATTATCATCATCAAATGCATCGACTCTGATATAGTAAGTCTGGCCAATTTGTAATTCTTTGAGATAGATTTCTAATTCATTTAATCTAGTAGATGCTATTGAAGGAAAGCAACTCAGTTCATTTAAATTATTACAATCACCACTATATACTTGAATTCCAAGTCCTTCTACTCGGCCTTGATTAAAAAATGATGACTCACCAAACAATCTCACCAAAGCTCCATTTCGTCGTGCTACAAATTGAAACCAGACATCATGACTTCCTATCCCATTAATCCAGCAACTATTATCGGCTAAAACAGAAGGTGTGGCATTTTCGTTAGAATATTCTCCACAAAATTCTAATGAATTTGATATCAAAATGGCATCAGCACAGTCATCATTGCTTATTTGTGCATTGACAATTTGCATCAGGATAATTGACAGACAAACTGTAAAAAAGGATTTTGAAATCATATACCGTTTAACGAATTGAAAGATCTGCTTATGGTGCATATATCATTTATATAGACCTGATGCACTTAGAAAAGCGTTGGACAGGACAAATTCATTTTGATTATGGACTGTTTTAAACTTTTCTTAAGAATTTTATAGTGCTACCTTGTTGTTATTCGACAATATCTGAATAGTTTATGTTGTATTTGGTCCCGACTCCTATTGGAAACTTAAGTGACATCACATTACGGGCGATAGAAGTCCTGAAAACAGTTGATATCGTATTAGCAGAAGATACGAGGCAAACAGGTAAACTGTTAAAAGCTCATCAAATAGAGACTAGCCTACAATCATTCCATTCACATAATGAACATAAAAAAATAGAGTCTATCGTATCTAACATGAAAGGTGGTGTCAGTTATGCTCTTGTCTCGGATGCTGGTTCTCCTGGAATTTCAGATCCCGGCTTCTTAATCGCACGAGAGTGTCAACGTCAATCCATTGTTGTTTCAGCACTGCCTGGTCCGACTGCATTTGTACCTGCGCTGACCGCTTCTGGACTTGCGTCTGACAAATTCTATTTCGAAGGGTTTTTACCACAAAAAAAGGGAAGGCAAACGCGCTGGAAAGCATTACAGCTCATGGATTGTACAATAGTCTTATATGAATCTCCATACAGACTGATGAAGTGTCTTAAGGAAATCAAGGAATATTTAGGAGATCAACGTGAAGTCTGTGTCGCCCGAGAAATATCAAAAATTCATGAAGAGGCGAAAACAATGATAATCGATGATATGATTTTGTATTATTCTGAGAAGCAAGCGATTAAAGGAGAGATTGTGGTAGTGATAGGGAAATAGTTGGTGTAGTATGTGGTGATATGAAAATGAAGTCATGTCGAAGCGGAGCGAAGATCCCGTACCGAACAAAGTAAGCGTCGGGTAGAAAATGTCGAAGCGGAGCAAAGATCCCGTACCGAACAAAGTAAGCGTCGGTGAGAAAATGTCGAAGCGGAGCAAAGATCCCGTACCGAACAAAGTAAGCGTCGGTGAGAAAATGTCGAAGCGGAGCGAAGATCCCGTACCGAACAAAGTAAGCGTCGGGGAGAAAATGTCTTAGAAATTGAGTCCAAACTTAGCATCCGGCGGAAAGCTAGTTAGTTAAACAAATTATAATAAACTGAAAAGAAGGGATCACATTCATACCTTTAGTAGTTAATACACTAAACATATAGACAGATATGTCGAAGCATACTTTTATTTTATTGATTGTTGGGTTTTTAACAAGCTCATTATTTGGACAAAATGAAGGAAATCTTTCCAACCATGGAAATAAATTTGAGCAGATAGAATCGTGGCTGCCTTCTCCAAATGTATATCGAAACATTGATGGAAATCCAGGTCCAGACTATTGGCAGCAAAAAGCGGATTACAAAATAGATTGTACGCTCAATACTGAAGAACATAGGCTAGACGGAAAAGAAACGATTACATATTATAATAATTCTCCAACGCCAATGAGGTATCTCTGGCTACAGCTTGATGAAAATGAGCACAGCCCAGATGCAGATAAGCACTATATGGAACCTAGTGAAATTTCAGCGACCATGGGAAAAGATGCGATGGAACGTTTGACATATCATGAATCTTTGGAAAACTTTGGGCATAACATTAATTCTGTGACTTCAGTAAGTGGTCAACCAATCAGGTTTACGATTAATAAAACAATGATGAGGCTTGATCTTGATGAGGAATTAGCACCTGGAGGAAGCATCACCTTTAACATTGATTGGCACTATTATTTGATCGATCGGATCAATAGTAAATCTTGGGGGAGAGGTGGATATGAGTTTTTTGAAGATGATGGCAATTATCTATATACTATCGTACAATGGTTTCCTAGAATGTGCTCTTATACTGATTATCAAGGGTGGCAGAATAATCAGTTTACTGGTCGCGGAGAGTTTGCTTTAACCTTTGGTGATTATGATGTGAAAATGACTTTACCATCTGATTTCATGGTCGGATCCACTGGCGAATGTCAAAACTATGACCAAGTATTATCAGCTACTCAAAAATCAAGGTGGGCGCAAGCTCAATCTGCTACAGAACCAATAGAAATTGTAACTCTAGACGAAGCAAAAACGATGGAACAAACAGCTCCATCGAGTCGTCAAAAGACTTGGCACTATAAAGCTGAAAATGTACGTGATTTTGCATGGACAGCGAGTCGAAAATTCATTTGGGATGCGATGCCACATATCAATGAGAATGGAGACAAGTCGATGTGTATGTCATATTATGCGAAAGAGGCTTACCCTATTTATAGTAAGTATTCTACAAAAGCTACGGAGCATACTTTAGATGTATATAGTCGTTACTCTATACCTTATCCGTATCCAGTGGCAATCTCAGTAGAAGCAGCTAACGGAATGGAATATCCAATGATTTGTTTTAACCCTGGTAGAGCGGAAAAAGACGGGACTTATACCGAACGGGCGAAATATGCGGCACTGACAGTGATCATTCATGAAGTGGGTCATAATTATTATCCAATGATCATCAATAGTGATGAAAGACAATGGGCTTGGTTTGATGAAGGTTTAAATAGTTTTGTGCAGTTTATTGCCGAAACAGAATTTGATATGAACTATAATCATTGGTTTCTTGCGCCAGCGGGAATAGCTGATTATATGGCATCGCCAAAAGACAAACTAGAGCCCATCATGACCAATACTGAAAACATTATTGATTATGGATCAAATGCGTATGACAAACCTGCTGCGGCACTCAATATTCTACGTGAAACGATTATGGGTCGAGAGCTTTTTGACTATGCATTTAAAGAATTTGGTCGTCGATGGGCTTTTAAACATCCGACCCCTGCCGATTTTTTCAGGACAATGGAGGATGCAAGTGGTGTTGATTTAGATTGGTTTTGGAGAGGTTGGTTTTACAGTATTGATGCAGTAGACATTTCTTTGGATAGTGTGGACTATTATATGGTCGATATGGAGAATAATCCCGAGCCAATGGAGAATATATTTGAAAACAAAATAAAGGCTCCTGATAATCACATATCTAGACGAAAAAATATTGCTGAAGGGATTGAGTTTTTAGTGGATCAAGATCCAGCATTAAAGGACTTTTATAATGACTACAAGCCTTGGGAGACTCAGGACAGTATTAGCAAAACCACTATGATTTATCATAATGAAAGTTTTACAAAAGAAGAAAAGGAATCTTTATTCCAAGACAAGCATTACTATCAACTTCATTTTAGCAATAAGGGTGGTTTGGTTATGCCAGTTATTTTAGAATGGCAATATGAAGATGGCAGCTCAGAAATAGAAAAAATACCTGTTGAGATTTGGCGCAAGAACGAGGGTAACTTCAAAAAGGCATTCGTGAAAACGAAAAAAGTAGAGCAAATTATTGTTGATCCATATTCTGAAACAGCAGACACTGACACGGAAAATAATGAAGTCAGTCCTCCGACGGACGCTCAGTTATTTATGGTCTTTAAAGATCATAAAGTAAAGAAAAAACTGAACCCTATGCAGATGGCGAAGAAAAGAGAGCACGATAAAAAGAAAGGAATAAAACCTTAAATTAAACAATCAATGATCCATTTAATATTATCATTATTATTTGCTATTACATCAATCTCGGTAGATAATCCAGTAAAATTAAACTGGGTACAGCTGAGTGATATGACAATGGAGTATCGGTATAATGAAGAGTTTGGTTTTGACATTCCCTATCCAATATTTGGTGATGAAATCAGGGCTGTAGAAGGTAAAGAGGTTACATTAGAAGGCTTCGTTTTATTGATTGAAGCTGAAGATGAAGAGATAGTAATACTATCTAAATATCCATATTCACAATGTTTTTTCTGTGGTGGAGCAGGACCAGAATCTGTGGTAGATGTTCTCTTAAAAGATGAGGCCAAAGAACATGGCTTAAAGATGGATCAACGTGTTACATTTAAAGGTAAATTAAAACTAAATACTGAAGATTTAGATCATCTGAATTATATTTTTGAGGATGCAGAACTCGTAAAAGAATAGAACAGTTCCCTTTAAACTTAATTCTTTACCGCTAAGCTCTTCTAGTGTTCATTTAGTTGGCAACATTCTTGTATTTAGTATATCTTGAACATAGACAGCTGGGATATGGGCTGATATATTTAAAGATTAAAATCAATTATCCATGATAAAGTACATTAAATATTTTTCACTATTGTTGATCGTTAGTGGTTTATTTCCATCATGTGCAGCACATAAAAAACAAGTTGCTTCACTACAAACAGAAATAGATGCAGCAAATCAGACCTTGGACAAATATGGTAAGACCATAAAGGACTACACGAGTAAGTTATCCGCCTGTGACCAAGAAAAAGAAAGGCTTAAAGGCTTACTGAATAGCGCAAATAGTAATTTAGATTTAAGACAAGAGCAAATTCAAGATTTAAAGGATCAGATTCAAGATATCAGAGGTCAGAGAGACAAACAAGTAGAACAGGTTGGTGATCTAACGGTACTATCCCAATCTGCTAGCGAAAACATTAAAGAGACACTTTCACAATTAGAGTCAAAAGATGGGTACATCCAGCTACTCCAAAATGCAAAATCCAAAGCTGACTCAATGAATTTGGCTTTAGCCGTTAATCTTAAGAGTGTTTTAGTCAATGGTATTCAAGACAATGATGTCGAAGTAAAAGTGGACAAAACTGTGGTTTTTATAAATCTTTCAGATAAAATGCTTTATCAAAGCGGTAGTTCTACATTAACACCAAGAGCGAATGAAGTCCTAGGAAAGATCGCACAAATCATACAGTCTAGACCAGAGCTAGAAGTTATGGTAGAAGGTTATACTGACAATGTACCGATGAGAAGTTCTTGTATAGAAGACAACTGGGATTTAAGCGTAAAAAGGTCAACTTCAGTAGTGAGGGTACTTCAAAAAAATTACGGGATAGATCCTAATAGATTGATTGCAGCGGGTCGTGGTGAATACAATACACTTGCGAGTAATGATACTGCTGAAGGGAGATCTACAAACAGGAGAACGAGAATTATCATACTCCCTAAACTAGATCAATTCTATGATTTATTGAATCCTGCAAAGGTTCCAGATTAATTAGAATAAGAAATAAAATTTAGAGCGATATGTCGAAAGATATATCGCTTTTTTTATGAATTGCAGTGAGCACAGATACCCTCGATAAGCAAGTGTATTTTGTTTACTTTGTAATTAACTGGAATATCCAAAGAGGAGCTAAGAACACAATCCAGACATTCCGTTGTTCCCACAGCTTTCACAGTGAAAATGGGCGTGTTTATCTTCATGATGAGTATGTCCACAAGAATCTTTACACAGTGCATATTTAGTCTTCCCTGTTCTATCACTAGCCTGATGAATTAGGCCATGTTTTCAAAAGATTTTAGGGTTCGATAGAGCGTAATTCTATCAATATCTTTAAGATTTTCCTCAATATTAATGCTAGATAATGCTTCTCCTTTATGTGTAATAAATAGCTCTAAGACTTGTACTCTTACAGAGGTCTTTCGCAATTTATTTTCCTGTAATTTAGAGACTGCTATATGGCTCAAATCAAAGTGTTTGTTTGCTTGAAATACAAAGTTAATAAATGACGTAAATATTAAATTGACTTAAGCTTAATGATCTCAAGAAATTTGATTCAATTCACTTTGAATATGCTCAGTATCTACGTCATGAATAAATAGATCTTTTAATATTGTAAAGTGAAAAGTTGTTCCTACTCCAAATACAGATTCTAGCCAGATATTTCCATTATGCTGTTCAACAATTTTCTTTGAGATAGTCAGTCCAAGACCAGTCCCTTCAAATTGGTCAGAACTATGCAACTTACTAAAGATGCCGAATATCTTGTCTTGTTTGTCATCTTCAATTCCAATTCCATTATCCGATACAGAAAATTTAAATTCTTTTTTCTTTTCTTCACAAGAAATCGTAATGTTCGGAGACACTCCCTTGCGGTGAAATTTTAATCCATTCCGAATTAGGTTTTGAAACAACTGTCGTAATTTGATTTCGTCCCCTGAAATTGTCCTTGGTATATTAACATAATTGACGACACCTTTATAATCCTCTATATCTTGATAAATATCTTGTATAGATCTTTTTAGAAACGTCTCAAAGTCAATTATTTTAATATTTACTTTTTGAGAATTTATTCTTGCAAATTGCAAAAGATCATGAATTAGGATTTGCATATTTCCAGAACTAGCAATGATAATGTCCAAATACTTCTTATCCTTTGGACTCATTTTCTCATAAGAATTCTTTTTCATTAAATATGCAAAACTGGACACAGTTCTCAGCGGTGCTTTTAAATCATGAGAAGCGATATAGGCAAAATTCTCTAGTTGCAAATTTGATTCTATGTAAACTTCCAATTCTTTATTCTTTTTATTTAATTCGAAAAGTTGATTTAGTATTATTTGGTCTTTCTTATTTCTTTCTGTTATATCTAAGAAATTTCTAATTAATAGTTGTTTTCCGTTTACATTTACGATTTGGTGATATACATTGAAGTCATGTAACTTATCATCAATGATTAAACCCCATTCTGTTTCTGCTCTTTTATTTTTATCTAATTTATCGAGTAAACTTTTATAAACTGACATGGAACTCTTCCCAGAGGATAAATTAGACGGTGTTATTTCCATGAGCTTGTCCAAGGTAGTAAAGACCGCAGTCGAGTTATCATCGGTTGAAAAATAACTTGACATCAATTTATTTCTAACGACAAGTTTACTATTGGTGGCACCTTTATCATTGGCTTGTAATTCAATAACATCAATCCCTGTAAACGAGCTATCAATTAATGCTTCATAGATGGCTTGTCTTTCGTTCAATTGGCTCTGCATCTCCATAAATTCAGTCAAGTCAACACAATTAAGAATAGCGAAATAATCATCATGGCTCGAGCCATCTTTTACAGCCAGATTCGCCATGATTGTTTTCACTTCATCACCGACTTTAATCCTATGGATTAAACGTTTATTTGAATTTGGTTTCTCAATGACCTCACTTAATTCTTGTGCTACATAATCAACATCTTCATGGTGAATAAAATCGTAGAGACTTTTACCTTTTAGATCATCATTATTAATGCTTAATATTTCCCTAAATGACCGATTTCCTTGCTTATATTTTCCGTTCTGAATAATCGCTAAGCCACTCAATGAATTATCAAATATTTCTCGATATTTCTCTTCCGAATTCCGCAGACTGGACTCGACTTCCTTTCGATGAGTTATATCTTGAATTGTAGCCACAGATTGCACTAAGACTCCGTTTTCATAAATTCCCTTTACCGATATGAGTGCCTGAAATTCTCTGTTATCTTTTCTGACATAAGACTTTTCTTGAATATAGGAATGTATTTTTGCAGATCTTAGCAAATCTATCAATTCCATTGTTTCTCCTACCGACGCTTCATTTGTATATTTTAATATATTCTCACCAATTAATTCATCATGAGAATAACCCATCATTTCACAAAAAGAGTGATTTAATTTCTTAATAGTTGACCCTTCGTCGAGGACTACGACACCTAGTAGATTGTTGTCAAAAATATTTTTATAATCATTCCTTGACTTTTCTATTTCTGCTTGCTGAAGGATCGTTTCTGTCTTATCTAAGCAAATTATATAGGCCTTCCCAGATCCATCATGAAGCGGTAATACTTGGAGATCACAGTACTTGAACTCTCCACTCTTATTCCTAAATTTACTTTTTGAAAATATTATTTTTTCTTTGTTACTCTTTTTCGTTTTTAATCGATTAGTTTGAATTTCTTTTAATTCAATATCATTGATATCGATATTACTCTGCATTAAAATATCATCTTTTTGTGCGATTAATTCGTCCCGAGTAAAACCTACCAAATCATTAAAAGAATCATTCATATCTACGACCCTTTTGTTGTTATAATCATAGAGTAAAATTGGATTGAATGAATTGCGAAATAAAATAGAGTATTGTTCTTCAATCGTACTCTTGTTCTTCAAGTCATCTGTAATCTTACTTTGATTTGTGATTAAAAAATAGAACCTTACAATATTATCAATCAAAAAAAAGAAAAATAAGACAAAATTAAATAAACGTCCATTAGGCGGTATTTCAATACCCCCATATCCGTATTTACTTTGAAGAAGTTGTTCATACAAAAAGATAATCAAGCAAAGACATATACAAATACTAAAAAATATTTTGGCTGTCTTTCTATTCCTAATATAAAATAAGCTGAGCACTCCAATATTAAGTATCCATAGTGCTTCAAATTTTATCCATGATAAATAGTAAAAAAATGATGTAGAAGCCAATAGTGCGACAATAGTCCCAAACATGACTATGAGTGCTCCATCACTAAAGTCGCCTTTCCAAAGAAGACCTAAAAAGATGAAAGTAGAGATGGCAGGTATGAAATCAGATATAAGAATTCCTCCAGAATTAGTGCTTATGCCTACTCCAAAAATAATCACTGAAAATAATGCTGTTTTCAACAAATCCATTTTAAAAAATGGATCTAGGCTGGATTTATACTGTTCGTTAAAATGAATATTCATAGTTGCTTTAGGCAATTGAGAAATGCATTATGCCATAGGTGTTTTAGAGAGCGCTTGTGATCCCAAATTAGCTATTCTCAGTAAAAAGGAACGCTACAAAATTACTACATTTGAATACAAGTGTTCTACAAATCTGACTTAGAATCCCACTCTCCCTTGTAAAAGCTTATTTGATTCATATACCTTTAAAGAAGTACATGGAGATGCCCCGACATACCGACATAAACAATAAACAGAATGGAGAAACCATAAGAAGTGCTCATACTAGCATTATTTTAGGTGTCTGATGAATCTCGTTCTATAACTGGAAGTGGCCACTCTTGTTAAGGTTTCACTAGTTGTATACTCAAAAGAGAGCGATTCAGAAAGTCATTGTTTTGATTTTGGCACGGCAGACTCACTATGGATATATCTTGTTAACCACCAAATGATAATACCTTTTAAAAGCGTCATTGAGCTTTCGAGACATTCCTTTTGTTTCTTATCCGTTGTCTGTTTGTGCTCTTGTCTAAGTTCCCAAATCATCCCATCAATAAATTCAATATCCATCGTACTTTAATTTTGAAAGTTTGTAATCTTGTTACACATAGTAGATGGATTTTTTTAAAATAGTGACGGGTTTTTAAAAGTGATAACAATTTTCAGTAACATCTTTAAACCAATAAACTATATTTAGTCAAGTAACAGGTGAACGAATTTATTTCTTCTTATCTTTACCTTAACGATTTTATATTCTACGTGCCAAACGAATTTGTTATTTGATGAAGGCTGTCTTCATGCACATACACTACATCGTATTCATTATCTATGTTTGCTCATGTGAAAGCAAAGGTCCATTATATTATTCATATATGAATGGAGGAAAAATTAAATACAATATGCGATTTAAAGGATATTTAAAAAAGGATGGTTATTTGATTCGAGTGTCTACGAATGAGGCAGGAGCTTATCAAATTGAATATTCGAATGATAATTTGAAGTCTAAGGAGGTGAAGCTTTATCCCAGTCGGTATGAGTTTTTGAAGACTATGGAGTCTCGTTTTTTGCCTTCGGAGTTGAAAGATTTGCTATCTTGAAAACAAAACGATCTACTCAAAAAGGACTATGACCAAGAAAGAAGAAATTGAATTGCTGAAGACAGATGTTAAAGGTTGGAATGCCTATAAAGAATCAATGAATACAAAGGGTCTAAAATCCAATCCAATTTATACGGGGATACCTAAAAGCAGTGTTCACTATATTGCAAATTTGGATAAAGCAAATTTATCTAATGCGAACTTAACTGGTGCAGACTTAACTAGAGTAACATTAAGAGATTCAAATTTAACTGGTGCGGATTTAACTGGTGCGGATTTGGAAATGGCATTCCTATTGAACGTAACATTAACATCGGCAAACTTAACTAAAGCGTACTTGTCAGAAGCAATTATAACTGATTCAAAATTAATTGCTACGAATCTTACAGAGACAAACTTTACCTATGCAAAAATAGAAAATTCAGACTTATCACAAGCATATTTATTAGGAACAATTTTTTTAAATACGATTTTGAAAGGATGTAACTTTAATAAATCTATTTTAACTGACACAGTTTTTG